>Ga0155554_108_pt1 | contig 110827 bp, 99 predicted proteins | sample RifCSPhighO2_12_FD_107211 | JGI IMG/M metagenome (GOLD analysis project Ga0155554, IMG submission 107211) | Gammaproteobacteria bacterium RIFCSPHIGHO2_12_FULL_41_20 | reverse complement strand
CAGCGAAGGATCAGTGTCCTTGTTAAACGAATTCAAGAAGGACACTGATCCTTCGCTGACGCTCAGGATGACAGGCTGACGCTCAGGATGACAGTGTTAGCGGGAACTCCTGCTCATTGTTAACTTTACTTTATTAGCCTTCTCTCCCTGAGAAAAAAATTATCCTCTTTCTTCTATTCCCCAGTCAAACCATTTATCTAATACTGCTTGCAGCTCTTCCACCCCCTGCTTCTGCAGCACAGAAAACACCTGTAATGTCATATCGTTACGGAGCATGCTCACCGCCTTTTCCACCGCCTTATATGTTTGCAACAACGGTCCACGTTTTAATTTATCTGCTTTATTAAGCACAATATGCACAGCAATATTACGACTCTCACACCATTGCAAAAATTGTTGGTCCAAGGGTTGTAATGGATGACGCACGTCCATAATCAAAATTAACCCTCGCAACGAACGACGTGTGTTAAGATAACCATCGATTAATTTTTGCCAATGCAAGCGCATACTGTCTGGTACTTTTGCATAACCATATCCAGGCAAATCCACCAAACGGCGGTGTGTATCTAAGCCAAAAAAATTGAGCAGCTGAGTACGCCCAGGTGTTTTGCTAACACGCGCAAGGTTTTTGTTATGTGTCAGTTGATTTAATACACTGGATTTGCCAACATTCGAACGGCCAGCAAACGCTACTTCAGCACCTTGATCTTTTGGCAATTGGGTTAATTGCGCAACACTCAATAAAAACTGCGCTTTTTGATAATGTGATTTCACCATAATGGAATACTAACTCTTATGACAAGCTCTATCATACCGGATTCTCTCAACTCCGCCCAGCAACAAGCAGTAACCGCACCCTTAGGACATCAATTAATCCTAGCCGGTGCTGGCAGCGGAAAAACTCGCGTTTTGACCCAACGCATTACCTGGCTTATACAGCAAGAAGGCTTTGCACCATCAGAAATTTTAGCGGTCACTTTTACTAATAAAGCTGCCAACGAAATGCGGCAACGCGTGGAGGCCCTACTGGGATTTTCTGCGAAAATGCTATGGATAGGCACATTTCATGGTTTATCGCATCGCATTCTACGCATCCATTATCAAGAGGCTAATCTTCCTGAAACCTTTCAAATTCTCGATGCGAATGATCAGTATCGCTTGGTTCGCCGAGTGATTGCAGCACTGAATTTAGATGAAAAACGTTGGGATCCGAAAGATGCACAATGGTTCATTAATACCCAAAAAGAAGAAGGCCTCGACCCACAGCAAGTTTCCGAACAACACAACCCTCATACTGCCGTATTGATAAAGATTTACACACTTTATCAAGATACCTGCCAACGCACTGGCGTTATTGATTTTGCTGATTTATTATTAAAAACACATCGTCTTTGGCAACGTCATCCCCATATTCTTGCGCATTACCAACAACGCTTCCGCTATCTATTAGTGGATGAGTTTCAAGATACCAATACCATTCAATATGCTTGGCTACATTTATTAGCAGGGCAACAAAGTCATGTCATGATTGTAGGGGATGATGATCAATCTATTTATGGCTGGCGCGGTGCACGTGTGGAAAATTTGCAGCGTTTCCGCGATGACTTTAAACCTGCACAGTTAATTCGCTTAGAACAAAATTATCGATCTACCAATACGATTCTGAAAGCAGCCAATTCGCTGATTTCTCGCAACAAAGGTCGTCTTGGCAAAAACTTATGGACTCAAGATGGCGAAGGAGACTCCATTACCCTGTATGCTGCCTTTAATGATTTAGATGAAGCTTCGTATATCGTACACCGTATACGCGAACGCTATATGACAGGAAAGCCACTACGCGATAGCGCCATTTTATACCGCTCCAATGCCCAATCGCGTGTTATTGAAGAAACCTTAATGCAGTTTGGCATTGCCTACCGTGTCTATGGTGGCTTACGCTTCTTTGATCGCGCAGAAATTAAAGATGCCTTGGCTTATTTACGTCTGATTGCTAATCCGCATGACGATATCGCCTTCGAACGCGTCATCAACACACCTACGCGCGGCATTGGCGATCGTACGTTAACTACATTACGCGATACCGCAAAAGCCCATCAGTGCGCCTTATGGCAAGCCACCGAAAAATTATTGCAGCCACAACAATTGCCTGCACGCGCTGCCTCGGCGTTAAAAAACTTTATGGATTTAATTCTATTAATGACAGAAAAATCTGCGCTATTAACCCTGGCAAAAAAAGTCGCGTATATCATTCAGCAAAGCGCTTTAACTGCACATTTTCAACAAGAGAAAGGCGAAAAAGCACTAGTACGCGTAGAAAATCTCGAAGAATTAGTAAATGCAGCACAACAATTTGAACAAGACAGTGATCCTGGCGATGCCTCTCTGTTAACCACTTTCTTAGCCTATGCTGCCCTTGAATCTAACGAAGAACAAGCGGGAGCAAGTCAAGACAGTGTACAATTGATGACCCTGCATGCGGCGAAAGGGCTGGAGTTTCCTGTGGTATTTTTAGCAGGCTGTGAAGAAGGCTTATTTCCTCATTATTTTTCCATTGATAATCCCAAGAATATCGAGGAAGAACGCCGCTTATGTTATGTCGGCATGACCCGTGCTATGCGAAAGTTATATATGACGTATGCTGAGTCACGACGCATGCATGGCAAAGAAATGCGCCATGGGCCATCCCGCTTCTTGCGCGAAGTACCTGCGGAATTAGTCGATGAAGTGCGTTTTCGTACTAAAGTCTCACGGCCACAACATTTTTCTTCTGCTACTAACATGCGTACACCTACCCTCGCCACCCATAATGGCAAATTTTATCCTGGACAAACTGTCAGTCATCGTGTGTTTGGTCAGGGAGTTGTTCTGCAATGTGAAGGCGATGGTGAAGATATGAAAATCCGCGTACGCTTCGAGAGAGTCGGCACAAAAACCTTGATCGCGAGCTATTTAGTTACATTATAGCCATATATTGACAATGTGGCGCATTCCTGACATAAGTTATGGCGGAATAATAGATCATTTATAATCGAGGAGACGCCAGTATGTATACACGTATAAAAGACAGCATTGTAAACAACACCAATCGAGCCCTTGATCGTACAGCTGCCGCATTGCGCTATATAGGCGTGGGTGGGGCAAGCGTAATTGGTACGGGTTATTATGCATTATGGGCAATGGCACGCAATGCGGCAGCTAATACAGGAATTGCCGCCTTAGCGCAGCAAGCAGCTAATAATACTGCCATTGCAGAAGCCGCCACGACCGCAGCAGCCACAGCCAGAAGCGGCTTAAACACAGAAGTGGTCATTGCCAGCACAGGTTTACTATTAGGATCCGCTGCCAATATTATCGATACGCTAAATACAGTCCAACAAAATACTCGAACTACAGCAGCTATCGCCAGACATTATCCTGTTTCTGGCGGGAGCGATGCAACAGAAGGACTTCCTGAGGAATTAACCACTACTGCTAGCTTGACTAAACTAGAACGTGTTATTTCTGCTGCATTATTTGGCGGAACAGCCGTATTGGCAGTACTAGGTGGACTAACTATCGTTGCTAACCCCGTCACTGGTGCCGTGTTATTTTTCACTGCTGATTTAACTCTGTTTGGTGCTACCGGAACCTTAGACTTGTCTTACCATAATGAAGCGGCGCGGTTAAGCCAATTACAAGCATCGTTACTATCTGCTCCTCCTGCTTATGCTCCACAGTTGCAAGAACAGCAGGCATCAGCACCAACACTTGGTGGACAACAACAGCCCTACCAACAACAACTCGGCTATGGAACAAGAGGCTCAGTATAACTGGCCATTTTTGACTTGTGTTTATAAACTTGTCATCCTGAGGAGCGTTTTTTGCAACGAAGGATCTCAAAAATGTACATCTGGAGATCCTTCGAGCTAAAGATGCTCTCAGGATGACAGTGCTAAACGACTATTTGTAAAAATGGCCAAAGTCCAGTACAAGAAAGTGCAAGATATCTTCGCGAGTTATGAAATTTCACACGAAAGGATTCTATATGCTCTATCCTTTATTACGCACACTATTATTCACCCTCAATCCAGAAACCGCACATAAGGTGACTTTACAGGGACTACAGTTAGCTCACTGGTTAAAGCTAACCAGCCTTATTACTCCGCCGCAAAATACCCCTGTTAATATCATCATGGACCTGCGCTTCCCCAACCGCATTGGTCTCGCCGCTGGCTTCGATAAAAACGGCGAATACATCAATGCATTGGCTGCATTAGGATTTGGTTTTATTGAAATTGGCACCATCACTCCTCAACCGCAAACCGGCAATCCACCACCACGTATTTTTCGCCTGCCAGAGCAGCAAGCTATTATTAATCGCCTTGGCTTTAATAATCGTGGCATGGATTATGTGGCACAGTGTTTAGAAAAATCTCGCTACCAAGGTATTCTTGGCATCAATATTGGCAAAAATCGTGACACGCCCTTAGATAAAGCCATCGATGACTATGTGTTAGTTTTTCGTCGATTACATCACTATGCGAGTTATATCACTATCAATATTTCCTCGCCCAATACACCGCAATTACGCGATTTGCAACAAGCACAATGGCTTATTCCTTTATTAAAAGCGCTGAAAAAAGAACGTGATGGCTTGCAAAAACACTTACCTCTTGTCGTTAAAATTTCTCCTGATTTAACTCAAGAAGAATTAGAAACACTGGTAGGTATTTTAGTTGATGAACAAGTAGATGGCATTATTGCCACCAATACTACAATTAGCCGTGAAGGGGTAGGGAGTCATCTTTATGCACAAGAGATAGGTGGGCTGAGCGGCAAACCTTTGCACCCTCGTTCTACTCACATTATTCGTCAATTACACACCCTGGTACAGGGTAAAATTCCTATTATTGGTGTAGGTGGTATCACGGATATAACCAGCGCCCAGGAAAAACTTGTAGCTGGCGCTAGCCTGCTGCAGCTATACACCGGCCTAATTTATCACGGACTAAAACTGGTGAGGCAAATAACAAAACTACAGGAGTTCCCGCTGAAGACGATGAGCTGATCCTTCGCTAACGCTCAGGATGACAATATGGCAATTAAACTATCAAATTGTCATATTGTCATCCTGAGCGTTAGCGAAGGATCAGCTCATCGTCTTCAGCGGGAACTCCTGACAAAACTATAAAGACCTTTTTAACCTAGAAAAACCAAGGTATATTAATATTTCATGATAAGGAAATCCCCATGGACAGTCGCGCTATTTCTTTCTCTGAAATAGAAAATCGCCCCACCTATGTACTGTATAATTATCTCAATGAATTAGTCATTCAGTGTAATCGGACTATCCGCCTTAACCACAAAAAAGAACATGACATCAAGGCTTCTCTTAAAAAATTTTCATCTTTGCTTGCGAAACTGCTGCCAGTAATCCAACGTTGTGAACAACAACGCGAACCGTATCAAATCGATCATGCTGTATATAAAAATCTACAAGCACAAAAAAAGAGTATTGCTGATGCTGAAAGATTACTGGAAAATCTAAATACTGATTATAAAAAAATAGATGACATGCTCAGTGAACGCGAACGGCAAATCAGCACAGAAATCACTCAACTGCAAAGCCAGCAACGTACAGAAGCAGTGAGAGAAACAACAACACACATTATAGATTTAAGCAATGAAGAATCCACACTACGTGATCTACGGCAAAAATATCGAGATAAAGATAGAGAAGTAGAAAGCCACTGTTGCGGTCTATGGGCATGTAATAGAGTAGACATTATAGACAGAGCTGATATGAAACACCAAGTGGATGAAGCACAAGCAGAAATAGATAGAAAAAGAAAAGCTGCATTACGCGATGCACCTAAATCCCCCTTAGATCAACAAATCAGTGATTTAGAAGAGGCCTTACAAAACAAACGCCGAAGACGTTTTGAATTAGATATAGTCATCACTAACCAATGTATAGCCAGCAAGTCAAAGCAAGCAGAACTCACGCGCATAGAACAGGAAATAGCTGGCCTAGAACAAAGCTTGTTACAATTAAAACAACAGCGATTACAGCCAGTGAAACCAAGCATAGATCCACGCCTAGAAACGCTTACCATCGAACTGCGCAGCATACAACAGCAACATCGTGAGCACGTACTAAACTTTCCGGAAAAAATCAAAGAGGCACAACAGCTGCAAGATAATATCATGGCAAAGTTCGAGGAAAAAAAGCTCACCGAAGACAGTCAAGAAGTTTTCTATAATGCAAGCATTAATATTGCATCTATGCTAACAATATTAAGAATATATGTACAATGGCAAGCCTTTACTCAACAAATAGAATCCCTATTCGGGACATTAAGACGTGAAGTTATGGATGAACAAGATGCATTGTTTCAAGAAATAACTCGATTGCATGTGGTTATCATGACACAAAAAAATAATATCGACGCTTGCTTCCATTACCTATGGTGTTTTGAATCAAGAGATCAATCGCTAGAAACACTTAGCATCGCCTATTATCGCCTAGACACAGCCACACAACAGGACCTTCTTACTGATCAACCCAAACAAACTAGTATTGACGGTCTATTACCTGTTGATCGAGGCTTAAGGCTACATCAATTAAAAGAACATGCGCCAACCACTATTAGCCCAGCGCCAGCTTGTTTACTAGAAAGTCTGCGTGCTAAAGAACATAGTATGGCTTATGCAACTGCCTTACTTACCCCCTGATGGAGTTAAAACCCTATGCAAAGTTACTCACTTCTTTCTCATTATCAGCAGGATCAATCAACCATCATTAAAACGCAGAAACTAGAACGATTCATTACTGAATTCCTAAAAACACTCCCTGGTATGCCCGCATTAGATGCATTACAAAAAGCACGTGCCCAGTTAGTTGCTGAACTACAAAAAGCAGAACAAGAAAGAATGCCCTTACGAGAACCTGCTCATTTACAAAGAGCCCATCTTGTTGCAGAAGCAGAACTCAATGAGAGGAGAAGTGAGTATGCTGCGCAAAGAAAAGTACATGCTGAAGAAGTACAAGCCATCACTGCTGATGCCCAAGCAGCTAATCAGGAGTTACAAAAAGTTTACACGCATACAGAACTAGGCACGGTTCGAGGATTAGTTAGGCGAGTAGATTTACATTACGGAGTAATGGAAAAAAGTGATGAATTACATAATGCCGAGTCAGGCTGTTGTGGCTGCCTAGGTTTGTTCAAACGTAAAAAAATGCAAGAAGAATTGGCTAAACGTGTAACAGAAGCAGCAGAAGAAAACCAGCGTACAGCCGCCGCAGAAACTCTAGCAGATGAACAAATAACCCGCCTCGAACAACAAGAAGCTACATTGTGGGAAAAGAAAAGATTATTAATGCAACATGAGCCCATTCTCGATGACGATAAACAGCAGCGACGCAATGCAACCCTCAGCGCCACGCTAAAACACAATGAATCCGTACATTATCATTCACTACCTATTGCCGCCATGGCCGAATGCGTTAGGTTTTATCAACACGTGTACCAAGCTAATCAAGCCATTACTACTTTGATTACCCAGTCGTCCGCTACCATTGCAACATCGACTGATACCACACATCCCAATACCCTGGTCGCACCACCGCCAATGACGGATATGGCACGCCTACGCCAAGCCATTGAAAATAGAGCATCGCGGCTAGATTCTACTATACGAGTTGGGCTAGGCATAGCCTCGAGAACACACACCATTACTGAGAAAACCCCGCTGCTCACACCTAGCCCATTAGCGCAGTTAACTGAGTTATCCAGTAAACTAGCTGCCTTTACCCAGACGCTAGCGAAAAAACTGCGACGATTTTATTCTTCAGAAACCTGGCACCAACAAAAACATAGTGTATGCAATGTGATGGATTGCATTGATTACTTTAATAAGGCACTCAATGCCGAGCAGCAAGATACTTTCCTAAAAGCCACAATGATAAAAGATATTCCCCAGCCTATTCTCGATGTGGTTGTTCCACCTGCACCGCCCCAAGTCTGTATTGCTTTTGCAAGACGGTAACCTACTCCACTGTCACTGATTTCGCCAGGTTGCGTGGCTGATCCACATCAGTGCCTTTTAGCACGGCAACATGATACGCCAATAACTGCAGAGGAATCACATAAGCAATAGGCATCAATAGCGGATCCATACTAGGCATCGCAACAATATGACTATCACGCATATCGGCAAATAAATTAGGCTCATCAGTAAAAATAGTTAAAGCACCACCGCGTGCATACACTTCCTGTAAATTCGAATGCAGTTTTTCTATTAGCCCATCTTTCGGTGCTAAAGCAATCACTGGCATTAGCTTATCAATTAATGCTAATGGCCCGTGCTTTAATTCACCGGCAGGATACCCTTCCGCATGAATATAAGAAATTTCCTTGAGTTTTAACGCCCCTTCTAACGCTACTGGGTATAATGCATCACGCCCCAAAAACAATGCATGCTGCTTATCGGCAAAATGTGTAGCAAGCTGCACAATATGCTCATCTAGTTTTAATACCTGTTCCACTAACACTGGCAAATGCCGTAGTTGTGTCACTAGATGTTTTTCGCCGTCTGCAGACAGTTGACGTCGTCCCACTGCTGCCGTTAAAAATAACAAAGCTAATAATTGCGTGGTAAATGCTTTCGTCGATGCCACACCAATTTCTATTCCTGCTCGCGTCAAAAAATAATGATCAGCTTCACGTACTAAGGTACTTTCCGGAACATTACAAATACCCAGTGTAGCCAAATAATTTTCTTTTTTTGCAATACGTAATGCAGCCAAGGTATCTGCCGTCTCGCCAGATTGCGACAATACCACAAATAAACTATCTGTAGGTATCACACGCTTGCGATAGCGAAATTCACTAGCAATTTCTACAGTACATGCCACGCCGGCAATCGCTTCCAACCAATATCGTGCCACCATTGCTGCGTGATAACTGGTGCCACAAGCCACTAATTGCACATGTTGTGCACGCGCAAATAATTCTTGTGCTCCATAAGTAAAAGCAGAATCTAAAACACGCTGAGTTTCTAAGCGGTCTTCTAAACAGCGCGCTAGTGCTTGTGGCTGTTCCATGATTTCTTTACTCATATAATGACGATATTGGCCGCGCTCTACCGCATCATAATGAACCGTTAAAGTATGTAAATCACGCGCAATCGCCTTGCCATCCATGGTGGATAAATGCACATCGTCATAGCGTAAATCGGCAATATCATCATCCTCAAGATAAATAAACTGCTGTGTCACCGACAATAACGCCAAAGGATCCGAAGCAATAAAGTTCTCGCTATTACCCTTACCAATTACTAATGGACTACCGCGTCGCACAGCAATTAATCGATCCGGATGGGCTGCAGACATAATCGCTAGTGCAAATGCCCCTTCTAGCTTTTTAACGGTATAACGCACTGCCGCTAATAAATCTTTAGTCTCAGCATAATACTGATGTAATAAATGTACGACTGCTTCTGTATCTGTTTCTGAGGTAAAAACATACCCTTGCGTCTGTAATTGCTGACGTAAAGCCGCATAATTTTCGATAATACCATTATGAACAAGTGCAAATGCATCATGCGAAACAAAAGGATGCGCATTGTGCTCTGAGGGTGCACCATGGGTAGCCCAGCGTGTATGGGCAATGCCTGTTTCGCCTTGCAACTCTAATGTCGTTAATGCCGTTTCCAATTCACGTACTTTGCCTTTTACACGCAAGCGTTTTAATACTTGTTGTTTACTAATAACTGCCATACCTGCGGAATCATAACCGCGGTATTCCAAGCGTTTTAATCCTTCTAACAGTATTTTTTCTATAGGCCGCTTTGCGACCGCTCCTACTATCCCACACATATTCTAGAGTTCCTGTTGTTGTTTTTTCTTTTGTGGACGTTGCCAACTTTTAATACTTTTTTGACTCGCTCGCGCTAATGTCAATTGCTGCGACGGTGCATCGCATGTAATCGTTGAACCTGCACCGATAGTTGCACCTTCACCGATCATTACAGGTGCCACTAATGCGGTATTTGACCCAATAAATGCACCATCACCAATGACGGTTTGATGTTTGTTAGCGCCATCATAATTACACGTAATAGTACCTGCGCCAATATTAACATACTTCCCAATTTTGCTATCCCCGATATAGCTTAAATGGTTAATCTTGGTTTGCTCTCCAACAAAGCTATTCTTAACCTCCACAAAATTACCAACATGCGCCTTTGCTGCTAATATCGTTCCTGGCCGTAACCGTGCAAACGGCCCAATCACACAATCATCGCCGACTTTTGCATCTTCTAAAACACTCTGCGCTTTCACTTCTACACGTTGCCCTAACGTGACATTGCGTAGTAACGTGGCAGGGCCAATAATACAGTCATCCCCTATCGTCACATTTCCTTCTAGAATCACATTCACATCAATAGTGACATCTTTGCCTATGTAAACTTCACCGCGAATATCGATACGTTGCGGATCGCGAATCGTCACTCCTGCACACATTAATGCTTCCGCACAACGTCGCTGATAAAAACGCTCGAGCTCAGCCAATTGCATACGATCATTGACGCCTAAAATTTCTTCATGATGTAAAGGCTGGACGGTATGAATAGCCACCTGCGCCGCCTTCGCTAAAGCAATCACATCAGGCAGGTAATACTCGTGTTGCACATTGGCGTTTTGTAATTGTGGCAACCAGGCTTTTAAGCATTTAGCAGGAATCAAATAAATACCCGAATTAATCTCTTGAATAGCCCGCTCTTCTACTGTGGCATCTTTCTCTTCGACTACCCCTTGAACTTGCCCCTGTGCATCACGCTTCACTCTTCCATATCCCATAGGCATGGGTAAATGAGCAGTAATCAACCCCATATCGGCATCAGGAGTTGTTACAATTAACCGCTGTAATGTATCCAGGGCAATGAGTGGCACATCCCCATACAGCACTAATACCCTATCTTCTTCTGTAACCTCAGGCAGCGCCTGTAATAACGCATGCCCCGTACCTAATTGTTCCTTTTGCTCTACCCAACATACGGAAAAGTGTGTACAGGCTTGCCGGACTTGCTCGCCTTGGTGACCATATACAACGATAGGTAACAAAGGTGGCGACAAAGTTAAAGCAGTATGAATCACATGTTCTAACAAAGGTTTACCTGCTAGAAGATGTAAAACTTTAGGCAGCCGTGAATGCATACGCTTGCCTTGCCCTGCCGCAAGAATCACCGTACGAAGAGCCATGAAAAAGGTATCCTTTATATTATCCTAGAAACGTTAGTTGGGTGTCGAATTATAGCGCAAAACTAAGGTAAGAAAGAAGATCTGTCAGAGGAGTTCCGCTGAAGACGGTAAGCTGATCCTTCGCTAACGCTCAGGATGACAATTTGGCAATTAAACTATCAAATTGTCATCCTGAGCGTTAGCGAAGGATCAGCTTACCGTCTTCAGCGAGTTGCTCCTGGTGTACTCCGCGATATAGACTCTAACATATCACTTAATGGCGCATCATATAATAGAGCTTCTGCAGAAAAATCTTCGCTTTCTTCTCTATCCATCGGCTTTCTTCTTTTATCCTCTTGAAATCCTTCTTCATCCGCAATATTTAATTGCCGTTTATATGGTATCGGAGAAACAGGCGGGGTAAATAATAAAAATCTAGCATCTGCAAAAGGGTATGGCATTCCCCCATCCAACCCTAAAAACAGCCTATCTATCTCCGTATCTTTCTGCGAAAATATTGCACTCAACCTCATGGATAAATCTGTATAACCCTTGCTAGCAGCGAGCTGAACAATGGCATCCCCACTCTCACAAAGAGTAGGATCCACCCCCTGCGCTAATAACTTTTCCGCTAAGCTTATATAATTTTGATCTACCGCAACAAATAGTAAATCAGCCAAACATGCTGGTGTTAGAGTATGTAAGTTAACACCCCAGTCTAACAACAACTCTGTGATATTTAGATAACCTTTTGCTACAGCAATACTCAAAGCTATTTCCCCGCTCGGGGATTGTTGATTAACGTTTGCTCCCTGGTTTAATAATAATTGTACCATTATCGCATCATTATTTTGTATTGCAGCTAACAATGGAAATGCACCAGACAAACAAAGTTGATAATCAGCATGGTATTCCAATAATAATGCAGCCATATTGTAATCTTGATTCTGCACAGCTATATAAAGCAAAGTTTCACCTTTCCCAACCATACAGTTAATACTAGCATCTCCTGCTTCCAAAAGCCGTTGAGCTATACTGATATATCCCCAGCTAACTGCATGCAACAATCCCTCAGGCAAAAGCCCTCTCCCTAGCAAATCCTTTACCGCCTCTTCATCATTCTCCATAATCGCTAAGTCTAATGGCGAGTATCCATTACATGTATATTCCTGTAATTCAGTACTAGTAAGATCCCAGTTTGGCTGCTTAACAACACCGAGCCGCTGCCTCGTTACTTCTGTGTTGTCTTTTGCTACAAACATGCGCATATGTAACATGGTTCTTATATCAGATACTCCCTCTGTAATAGTAAATGCAGAACGTATTTTTTCTACTAATACTTGTTCCGTTTTTATAACTTGTCCTGGCAATGTATTCGCATCCACAAATAGCCAATGTTTTTCTTGTGGATCATACCCAATAGCAATAATGTGCAATGGACTGCCAAGCAAAAAACACACGGGAAAATCGCCGTCAGCAAAAGCATCTTTCCAGATTTTCCAATAAGTCTGAAACTGCTCTGCAGTATAAAGGGTGATACCTTTTGCAACTTCTATCAATCCACCCTGGCTTTCTAACTGTGATGATAACACTAACGCCAAAGAGGCCTGAGCATCTTGACGGCGAATCAATTCCCCCATTGCCTCTACATTCCGAGCCGGATATTGGCAAATCTCAATACCATCAAATAAAGCACGAATATCTATATCTATTTGCTGTGTAACATCAAGTGTTTGATATATTTTAAAAAGTCTATTATTAAATCTCTCAAAATCTCTAGTCAACATTGCCTGCATGGCCATGCAAGCCACGCCAAAACACACCCCTGCTTTATCGGGATTATAAGACGCATTCTCCATCGCGGTAATCAGCCAATCCTGGCCTGTAGGTAAAGCGCGCGAAGTAGTCATAACAAGTTAGTATAATTGAAGTTATCAATAAAATTATTAACTAGTCCTTAAACCTAGAAACGGCAGTTGATTCACGATTTTAAACGTAACACCTTGACTGATCTAGGTCTTTCAAAAATTTTCGGATCACCAATCAGGTGCAAGTTACATTACATATCACCATAGCGATTCTGCAATACCGCGATGGCAGCTACTGAAGTGGTTTCTGTACGCAGTATGCGTGGCCCTAAATTCAACGGTATAAAACGATACTGATACACTCGCTGCATTTCTGCATCGCTAAACCCTCCTTCGGGGCCAATCAATAACAAGGCTTCCTTAGCCGCCTCTGGAAAATGACTAGGCAACGTCTCTGCTACATGCGGGGACAAGACAAAGCGCATAGTAGTTTGCACTGAAGCTAACCAAGCAGTTAACTGCTCTGGCTCAGCTATATTGGGTAACTGATTACGCCCACATTGTTCACAAGCACTAACAATAATCGACCGCCAATGTGCTAAACGTTTTTCACGTCGCGTTGCATCTAACTGCACGGTACAACGCTCCGTCAATAAAGGCGTAATACAGTGCACGCCCAATTCCACGGCTTTTTGAATGATATAATCCATCTTCTCGCCACGAGCAATACCCTGCGCCAAATGTAGCCGTAAAGGTGATTCCACTTCATGAGGAATATGTGCCTCTACCCACGCCGTCACATGATGTTTATCCATATGCTGAATACGCGCATGATATTCACCTCCTTGGCCATTAAACAAGGTTACTTTTTCTCCCACGTTTACTCGTAATACCCGCATGAGATGATGACTAGCTGGCTTATCTAATACGATAACTGTATTTACTTGGAAAGGGGTCGCTTGAAAAATTCGACTAGCAGGCATGATCTTGCCCTGCTGCATATAAGACGTAATCCTGCACTGGCTGGCCGCGAAGCAGATGCTCTTGAATAATCCGCTCTAATACCTCAGGAGAACAGGAGTGATACCACACATTATCCGGATACACGACAGCAATTGGCCCCGCAGTACAAATACGTAAACAATTGACTTTAGAACGATAAATACCACCCTGTCCCGTCAGTTTTAATTCATTTAACCTATTTTTTAAATATTCCCAAGCATTTAGCCCAACCTCCTTATCGCAGCATTTTGGCTGGGTTTGATCACAGCATAAAAAAATATGCCGCTTAATCGCTGACAAGTGTAATGCGTCAACACGCTGTTGTAAGTCTTTGTTCATGGTTGTTTCTCATTAGAACTTCTGTCCTACTTAGGCTCTGTGAAAGAATAACTTTCTTTACACAGAGCCTTATTGCAAATAACTCCACTTACTTGTAGATTAATATGCCATAATTTACCCAAAAACCCGGAGCTTGGCTATGAAGAATTCAGCCACATACCTCGTGATCGGCAATGGCCGAGTTGCACAACATTTTCGACATTATTTTTCTTTACTCGGTCTCAACGTTAGCACCTGGCATCGCCAACAACCATGGGACGAATTATACCAAGCCCTGCCTCTTGCGTCTCACATATTGCTCTTGATTAGCGATCAAGCGATCGAGCCGTTCATCGAACAACACTTAAAGAACAGTCGAGCCATACGCCTGCATGTTTCTGGTAGTTTATTGAGCAATCATGCTTGCGGCGCACATCCATTGATGTGTTTCAGCCATACCCTATATCGCTTAGAACAATATCAAGCTATCCCCTTTATTGTCGATGATCATGCTCCTGACTTCAGCCAATTGTTACCCGGCATACCTAATCAGCATGTGCGATTACCTACCGCACTTAAAGCAAAATACCATGCATTATGTGTATTAAGCGGAAATTTTAGTTGCTTACTCTGGCAAAAATTATTCTCAAGCTTTGAAGAAGAATTTCACTTTCCAGCCTCTATTGCTTATCCTTATTTACAACAGCAAATGCAAAATTTACTAACTGACGCAAAAACCGCACTCACCGGTCCATTGGTGCGCGATGATATCCAGACGTTAAATAAAAATTTGGCTGCACTTGCTACAGATCCCTTTGCTGAGGTATATAAAAGCTTCGTTGCTTGCTATCAACAATTGCACAAAGAAAAGATGATATCATGAATATTTTGGATTTTTACGCCAAGAAAAAAAACGGTGAAAAAATTAGTGTAATCACCTGTTATGATTATACTAGTGCACGCATCCTAGCACAAACAGCCGTAGATTGTTTATTAGTTGGTGATAGTGTCGCCATGACCATGCATGGATTTAAAGATACACTATCAGCCACTCTAGAGATGATGTGCTTCCATACCGCTGCCGTAGCACGCGGTGCAGGGAAAAAGTTTATTATTAGTGATTTACCTTTTCTCAGTTACCGCAAATCCATCAGCAAAAATGTATCTGCTGCACAAGTACTTATGCAAGCCGGCGCTTGTGCAGTAAAATTAGAACGAGCCGCAGGAAATGAAAAGTTAATTCGCCACTTTTCGGAATCGGGCATTCCCGTTGTCGGTCACATAGGGCTCACTCCGCAATTTATTCATGCCCTAGGAGGATACAAACCTCAAGGTATCACTGCTGACAGCGCACAACAATTGCAAGAAGATGCTCTACGTTTACAACAAGCTGGCTGTTTTGCCATAGTTCTTGAATGCATCCCAATAAAGCTCGCCAAAAAAATTACTTCGTCACTCATTATTCCTACCATTGGCATTGGTGCAGGACCATTTACAGATGGGCAAGTATTAGTTTTTCAAGATTTGCTCGGGTTAAATGTCGATTTTCAGCCTAAATTTGTAAAAACCTTTTTAGACGGACAGAAAAAAATACAAGACAGTGTTGAAACATACATACAAGAAATTCAATCTGGAGCATTTCCGCAACATGAACATTGTTACCACGATTAAAGAATGGCAAGCTTTAAGAAAAAATTTAGTTAATCATACGATTGGTTTTGTGCCAACAATGGGGCATCTCCATGCAGGCCATTTGAGTTTATGCAAGCGATCACAGCAAGAAAACACCCTAACTATTGTCAGTATTTTTGTAAACCCCACACAGTTTAATCAATCCAGCGATTTCACAAACTACCCCCGCACTATAAAACAAGATAGCGATATGTTAACAGCACATCACATAGATTATTTGTTCCTCCCCAACGCCGAAGAAATGTATGCGGATCATTACCAAATGCAAGTCATGGAAACCACATTAAGTACTGAACTAGAGGGTAAATATCGCCCAGGCCATTTCCATGGTGTGCTCACCGTGATATTGAAATTATTAAACTTAGTACAGCCACAGCGAATATATTTCGGAGAAAAAGATTACCAACAGTTATTATTAATTAAAAAAATGGTGTCTGCATTATTTTTACCTGTCGAGGTCATCGCTTGCAAAACCATCCGGGCAAACGACGGCCTCGCTCTTAGCTCACGGAATTCGCGGTTAACCTCTGAGCAAAGAAAAAAAGCCGTTGATTTTGCGCGCTTGCTGCAAAGCTCACTGGACACAGAAACCATCCATGTTGAACTACAAAAACTGGGATTTAAAGTGGATTACATTGCGGATAAATGGCAACGTCGTTTAGGTGCCGTATGGTTAGATGAAGTGCGATTAATCGACAATAGACTTCTTGCGCAAGAGCACAACCATGCATAAATTATATATTCAAACTCACGGCTGCCAAATGAATGAATATGACTCAGCAAAAATGGCTGACGTCTTATATGCGTCACATCATTTAGAAAAAACCGATAACCCAGAAGAGGCCGATGTGCTTCTCCTTAATACCTGTTCGATTCGTGAGAAAGCCCAAGAAAAAGTTTTTTCTGAATTAGGACGCTGGCGAGCATTAAAAAATAAAAAACCACATATGATTATTGGCGTAGGTGGTTGCGTTGCTAGCCAAGAAGGTCAAGCCATTCTTTCTCGCGCCCCCTTTGTTGACTTGGTTTTTGGGCCACAAACCATTCATCGCCTAGGTGATATGCTAAGTGAAGTACAAAACAAACATAAAGCCGTTGTCGATGTGAGTTTCCCAGAGATAGAAAAATTTGATCGCCTCCCTGAACCTAAAGCAGATGGCGTTACAGCTTATGTCACCATTATGGAAGGTTGCAGCAAGTACTGTAGCTTTTGTGTTGTCCCCTACACGCGTGGTGAAGAAATTAGTCGTCCTCTAGATGATGTGTTGGCAGAAATAGTCACACTGGCAACTCAAGGCGTACGAGAAATCACATTGCTCGGACAAAATGTGAATGATTATCGTGGTCCCATGCACGAAGGTGGTATGGCTGATTTAGCTACATTACTACAGTATATTGCTGCGTTAGATGAGATTGCACGTATTCGTTTCACTACCTCTCACCCTACCGCATTTTCCTCGCGTCTTATTCAAGCTTTTGCTGAAATTCCACAAGTCGTCAACTTTCTACATCTTCCCGTACAAAGTGGTTCTGATCGCATTTTATCCGCAATGAAACGTGGATACACCGCCTTAGAATACAAAGCAAAAATTCGGCGCTTACGTCAAGTCCGCCCTGACATTAGTATTTCTTCAGATTTTATTATTGGTTTTCCTGGTGAAACAGAACAAGATTTTGCAGACACGATGAATCTTATTTACGATATAGAGTTTGATCATTCATTTAGCTTTATTTATAGCCCCCGCCCAGGCACTCCTGCTGCACAACTATCTGACGATATTTCTATGGAAGTCAAAAAACAACGTTTGGCTATCCTACAAGAACGCATCCACTTAAATGGCCGTAAAATCAGCGAAAAAATGGTAGGTACAACACAAACCGTGCTGGTCACCGGTCCCTCACAAAAAAATCCAGACCGTCTTGCCGGTCGTACGGAAAATAATCGTGTAGTGAATTTCAGTGGTAATAACGAGTTGATTGGCCAACTGATCACAGTAAAAATTACTGCTGTTACGGGTAACTCTCTGCAAGGGGAATTGTAAACCCGTAAGTTGCCTGTAACTATTCACGTCCCTGTCGCGATCAGGAGTTCCTGCTGAAGACGGTGAGCTGATCCTCTTCGCTAACGCTCAGGATGGCAATTAAACTATCATCCTGAGCGTTAGCGAAGAGGATCAGCTCACCGTCTTCAGCAGGCGAGCATGGCCACTCCTCAAGGTTTAGCTGCTTAGATAAGCTGTGGTTGACATCTTGATATTCATTCCTAAAATTGCGGGTGACAATTTTTTTATAATAGTGCTATACTTAAAACAACTAAAGTAAAGAGAGACAAACAACACCCTTGGATACAACGTTTTCATCACAATCACTCACCTTAAGTCCTGAAGACAACAATCGATTATTTGGCCTCTGCGGTAAACTTAACGAACACTTACGTCTTATTGAGAAAATGCTGGGTGTTATCATCAAACAGCGTGGGTATACTTTCTCTATCAGCGGCAATCACCAAGCAGTTCAACAAGCCCGTCATACGTTAAGCAATTTATATGACGAAACTGCAAAAGAACCCATTCTCGCTCCACAGGATATTCATATGTATTTACAAACTGTTAGCAAAAAACCACAGCAACAGCAAGGTACCCGCATGGAGATTCACATTAAAAAAGAAGTAATTACTGGTCGCGGAGAAAACCAAGTTCGTTATATTCGCAATATTATGGACCATGATATTAACTTTGGGATTGGACCCGCTGGCACGGGTAAAACCTACCTCGCCGTTGCTTGTGCGGTACAAGCACTAGAAGCAGAACGCGTTAGTCGTATTATCTTGGTGCGACCTATAGTGGAAGCGGGTGAAAAATTAGGATTTTTGCCTGGTGATATTGCACAAAAAATCCATCCATACTTACAACCACTGTATGACGCCCTGTACGAAATGCTTGGCTTTGAAAAAGTTCATCAGCTGCTTGAACGCGGCATTATAGAGCTAGTCCCACTTGCTTATATGCGCGGCCGGTCGCTAAATGATTCTTTCGTGATTTTAGATGAAGGGCAAAATACGACTATAGAACAAATGAAAATGTTTTTAACTCGTATTGGGTTTAATTCCAAAGCAGTAATTACCGGTGATATTACTCAGATTGATTTAAGTAATCGCCAAGAATCCGGGTTAATACATGCCGCCCAGGTTTTAAGCAATACTCAAGGGATTAGTTTTACCCAGTTTCAACCCAGTGATGTGGTGAGACACCCGCTGGTACAAACTATTGTCGAAGCCTACTCACGTTTCGAGGAAAACAACGCGAATAAGAAAAATTAATAAAAATGTATCGCATTACTGTACAGCACGTTAACAAACACAGCTTTGCCCCAAAAATGGTACAATTACGTCAATGGACAAAACAGATATTGGAAAATATCCCTGCACAAGCTCTAGAAAAACAGAAACCACACAATAGAAAAAACAGCGTATTTGAAGTTACTTTACGCATAGTTGATAAAGAAGAGATGTCAATATTAAATGCTCGTTTTCGATATAAACAAGGGCCCACTAATGTCTTATCGTTTCCTTGTGAATTACCGACTGGTATTAAACTAAAAACATTACCGCTCGGAGATATTGTTATTTGCGCGGATATTGTTAATCAGGAAGCGCAAGTACAACAGAAATCTACAGATGCACATTGGGTACATATGCTTGTACACGGTATTCTGCATTTACTTGGTTTCGACCATGCAACAACGCATGATGCAGAAATTATGGAATCAGAAGAAATAAGAATTTTAACATTAATGGGATTTCCAAATCCCTATCATTAGGATTAGTCATGAAGAATAAAGTAGAAAATCCCCTAGTAAAGTCAAAAAATTGGTTAGAACGCTTCACTACCTTACTCATTCGCGAACCGCAAAATCGTGAGCAACTCATGGAAGTATTACGACATTCAGAAGAAAATGGGTTACTCAGTGCGGAAATACTCAACATGATAGAAAGTATTTTGCAAGTCTCAGAAATGCAAGTGCGTGAAGTCATGATTCCTAAAACACAAATGGTCGTCATAGAAAAAGACAGTAAACTAGAAAAAATTCTGCCTTTAGTCATCGAATCTGGACACTCACGTTTTCCTGTCATGGAGGAAAGTGATGAAGATGTCATTGGTATTTTACTAGCAAAAGATTTATTAAAATATTGTTACAATAATAGTGCGCATAATTTTCAAGTAGCCGATATTTTGCGCCCAGCAGTATTTGTGCCACAAGGCAAACGCCTAAATGTTTTACTACGTGAATTCCGTGTGAATCACAATCATTTAGCCATTGTCATTGACGAATACGGTCACGTTGTTGGTCTAGTCACGATTGAAGACGTATTAGAGCAAATCGTCGGTGAGATTGAAGATGAGTATGATATCGATGAAAATGGTTACATTAAACAACGTGATGATGGATCTTACACAGTCAAAGCAACCACCCCCATTAAAGAGTTTAATGACTCTCTGGGTACAAAATTTAACCATGAAAAATTTAGCACCATCGGTGACGTTATACTTAAAGCCTTCGACCATCTTCCCGCGCGCGGTGAAACACTGATTTTAGAAAACTTACAATTTAAGGTTTTACACGCTGATAGTCGGCGTATTCATTTGTTAGAAGTAAAACAAGAAAGATGATTTCAGATCAATAATCAACGGTGATACCATACCACAATACAACATAATGTCCCGGTGGCACAGATGGATAGCGCAGCCCCCTCCTAAGGGGCAGGTCGGCGGTTCGAATCCGCCCCGGGACGCCATGACAATGAGAGATTCAGGCATCCCCGGTTGACTTACAATCTCATAGCAGTCACGTCTATAATGTACTATACTCCAAAATAAACGCGTCTACTTTGGAATAAGGTAAAATATAGCCGTGAGACGATATTGCGAATCATTTATATTTCAAGATCTTACCAAGAAGATGGTTTTTCTCGGTGGGCCACGCCAAGTAGGGAAAACCACACTGAGCAAGGCACTTTGTCATAATCAATTTTCAGATGGAGTTTATTTTAACTGGGACAATGATGAGGATCGAAGGGCAGTTCTACATAAACAGTGGCTAAAAGAAAGTTCTCTGATTATCTTTGACGAACTACATAAATACCCTCATTGGAAGCAGTGGATTAAAGGCATCTATGATACCAAACCAGATAATCAAGAATATCTAGTCACAGGATCTGCGCGCTTAGATGTGTATCGCCGTGGCGGAGACTCACTCATGGGACGATATCATTATTGGCGGTTACATCCGCTTACACTAGATGAGTTACCCTCAACTATATCCGCCAAAGAAGGTTATCAACGTTTGCTCACTTTAGGCGGATTCCCAGAGCCATTCCTAGCTGCAGATGAACGAGAAGCGCGTCGATGGCGTCGTGAACGCTTTGACAAAATCTTGCGTGAAGATATACGTGATTTAGAATCGATTCGCAATATTCAACTGCTATCTCTCTTTATTGATGCTCTGCGTGAAAGAGTCGGCGGAATGATAACACTCGCAAACATAGCTGAAGATTTGCAAATATCCCCCAAAACGGCAAAGAGTTGGTTATCGGTGATTGAAAAAATGTATTTAGCATTCCCGATTTACCCTTATGTTAAAAATATTCCCCGGGCTATTCAAAAACCTCCTAAAGTTTTTTTCTACGACAATGGCGATGTCATTGAGAAAAATGGTGTACGCCTAGAAAATTTAGTGGCAACGACATTATTGAAGCGACTACATTTTATTGAAGATTATTATGGTTATCGATGTAGTTTGCATTACATACGCGATAAAGAAGGACGCGAAGTTGATTTTCTGACTCAGATAGATAACAAAATTGTCGATTTGATTGAAGTTAAAAATAATGATAGTGATATCTCATCTAGCTTAAAATACTATTCACAAAAATTAAAACCAAAAAATACTATTCAAATAGTAGGAGAATTAAGTCGCCCCTATCATCAAGATACTATTCTTGTTACTAATCCTATTGATTTCTTTAAAAGCCCACCGTGGGAAAATGGGTAAAAATTGCCCTTCCTTCATAGAGACTCATGGGAAGTACGAATTTTTGTTAGGCGTCCTCTTAACTGCACTTAACTACTTGAATAATATTACATTTATATAAAACATCGAGATATACCACATACCCCCTCTTTCTGGTCAATAACTTGACAGTTATGTTATTTTTCGTTAGAATTTGACTATATTTTGATCATACTTAAAAAAGGTGACTATTGCATGTTCGCGAGAAGAGGTTTGGCTTTATTTAGCCTATTTATAGCAAATACGCGCACCACAGCCGTTCGCCGCCCTCCTCATCTTATAGGTTATTTTGTGCGCATGCTTTCTCAGGCACAAAACGGCGATACACGCCTGCATACAGCTATGTACGCCCAACAGCCCACAGAAGAAATAAAAAGGTTAATCCAAGAAATAGGCTCAGATGCAGTCTCACTGATGGCAAGAACCGTAAATGATCGCGGTCAATTACCTTTTGATTTAGTATGCAATGACGACTCTAGGTCAGAATTATCTGCTGCAGCAGAAAAAGTGGGTCTGGCTTTACTACCCCTCATGACTGTAGATATGCCGCCCATTTCCCAACCTGTAGCAACCCCACTCATCTTACAACGTTATGAAGCCATCACCCGTAATAATATCCAACTCGGAACAGCGTTAAAAATGGCCGGTGACTTAGCTAATGAAGTACGACAAATAGTTACTGAATCAGGCTCACACCCACAAAGCAATGGCCGTTCATACACAGAGGTGCTGAAAACACAGCTATTCTTACAACGTGCGCATGAAGATATCATTGCGAGAATAGCCCTTAAAAGGACAACCGTCGATCTATTAACATCAACAGAATCCGATGACTTTATTCGCTATACAAGATTCGCCACACAATTCGTTGCAAACACAAGAATGGCTAATTGTGATCAAATGAGCGAGGTGGTTATGCACCAATTTGCAGTAAGCTATTTTAATGCTGCGCGTAAACTCGGTATAACATGCCAATTATATAATATCACTAATGGTGGACATACTTTTGTTAGAATAGGTGATGTTATTTGCGATGCCTGGTCAGGTGCAATCTTTCCTTTTAGTGAAATAGAACAAAGGCTAAAAGCATGGAAACACTACATACTCGTCGACAAATGGTTCAACATCTTGGTTGAATTTAATCCACGTTATCACCAGGTACAATCTCAATGTACCGTTACTTCTGCTACAGCTGAGCTCTTATCATTAAATCCAGTAACACTATTTTCACATCCACAACAAAATGATACACAGGCAGCGAATACTCCAGCAATTACTGAGCCAAGAACAACATGGATACAACGACTGCTAAGGAACACCTTAAGTTAAGTTAAGCCTGCGCACATAGAAACCCCGTTGACCTTGCCTTTAGCTTTGCTATACTGGGCGCCTTCATGCCGTGGTGGCGGAATTGGTAGACGCGTCGGTCTCAAAAACCGATGGTGGCAACACCGTGTCGGTTCGATCCCGACCCTCGGCATACTCTTGCAATAATTATTCTATCCACCTCAATTAATGACTGATCCTAGAAAAGGCTTTATACTGGCGTTATCTCATTAAGGAAGCATAGGGATATACCCGAAGCGTTTCACTTTTAGGTGTTTAAAATGACAGATTGCAAGAGATTGAAAGGGTTTTCTCGAGAAAAAGCGGAGGAATACTTGCGGTATTTCGAGCATTTTTATCGAGAAAACCTTTTCAAGGTCGTAGTAAGATGTCATTTTAAACACCTAAAAGTGAAACGCTTCGGGTATATGCGCAAATTATTTATCTTGTTGTTGTTATTATTTTCTCTTCCCTTATTTGCGGCTAATAAAGCCATAGTCCTTACTGTTAAAGGTACATTAACCCCCGCTACGCAAGATTATTTAGATCGCGGCTTCCGCTATGCCAGAGCAGAACACGCAGAAATCATTATCTTACAGCTCAATACACCCGGCGGCTTAGAAACTGTTATGCGCGCTATTAATGAACTCATCTTAACTTCAACCATCCCAGTCGTGGTTTATGTGGCGCCTGCCGGCGCACGTGCTGCTAGTGCTGGCACCTTTCTTTTATATGCAGCACACGTAGCTGCCATGGCCCCCGGCACAAATGTGGGCGCAGCTTCACCCGTATCCTTAACTGAAAAAAAAGGCAAAATAGCCACTGCCGCTCATAACAAAGCCACAAATGACGCTGTCGCCTACCTACGCAGTCTCGCTACCTTACGTAACCGTAATGCAAATTGGGCTGAATCAGCAGTACGTCAAGCTGCCAGCATTGCAAATAACGAAGCATTACAACAACATGTCATTGAAATCAACGCTAACGATCTAACCGATTTATTAAAACAATTAAATAATCGCACTATTAACATTCAAAACAGCCAACAAACATTACATACTACAGATTTAACTCTTGATACATTTAAACCTGATTGGCATTTTCAATTTCTATCTATCATCACAGATCCCAATATCGCCTATATCTTATTATTACTAGGTATTTATGGTCTCTTTTTTGAGTTCATGAACCCGGGGTTCATTGTTCCTGGTGTCATAGGCGGTATTGCTTTATTACTCGCATTATTTGCTTTTAATTTATTACCGGTTAATTATGCAGGATTATCACTGTTACTCATGGGTATTGTATTCATTGTTTCAGAGATATTTATCACTAGCTATGGAGTGTTAGGTATCGGTGGCGTCATTGCCTTTGTGTTAGGTTCAATTATCTTATTTGATGTAAATTCTTCTGGTTACTATATTGCCTGGCAAATTATTTTAACTATGAGTCTAATTAGTGTGGGATTTTTCTTGCTCATTTTATATTTAACTATTAACTCATTCCGTCAGTCGGTAGTAACAGGACAAGAAGGCTTACTTAACAAAGAAGGCGAAGTTTTAGAATATAAAAATAATAATGATATCCTCATTCGTACAGTGGGTGAAATATGGCATGCCCATTCATCCATGCCTTTGCATACTGGGCAACGGGTAAAAATAGTAAAGATAATTGGATTAACGGTGTCAGTGGAGCCTGTGGAGTAACTTTATGTCATTTTTATATATTCTCATCCCGATTATTCTTATTTTTCTTTTCTCCTTCATCCGAATTTTAACAGAATATGAACGTGGGGTAATTTTTACTTTAGGACGTTTTTCTGGTGTAAAAGGTCCTGGATTAATTATTGTGGTCCCTTTTGTACAGCAAATGATAAAAACCGAATTGCGCACAGTTGTCGTCGATATCCCACCACAAGATGTGATTTCTCGAGACAATGTGTCCGTGCATGTAAGTGCGGTTGTCTATTTTAGAATTATTGCGCCTGAACGTGCTATCATCCAGGTAGAAGATTATTATTCTGCAGTAAGTCAATTAGCACAAACCACACTACGATCAGTATTAGGCCAACACGAGCTTGATGAAATGTTATCAGAACGCACGAAAATGAATACCGACATACAGAAAATACTAGACGAACACACTGACACATGGGGAATTAAAGTGAGTCTGGTAGAAATAAAAGATATTGATATCAATGAAAACATGGTACGCGCTATTGCACGCCAAGCTGAAGCGGAACGCGATAGACGCGCTAAAATCATCAATGCCGATGGTGAATTTCAAGCAGCACAAAAGTTATTGGATGCCGCCAAAATATTAGCGCAACAACCCCAAGCTTTACAATTACGCTACTTACAAACACTCGCTAATATTACTAATGATAAAACATCCACCATAGTATTACCTATTCCACTAGAGTTTCTACGCGCGCTAACGAAAGCGGGAGAGTAAACTCACAGCAGAGTTTCCATTAACACTGTCATCCTGAGGGTTAGGCTGTCATCCTGAGCGTTAGCGAAGGATCAGCATCCTTGTCACAATACAGTCAACAAGGACGCTGATCCTTCGCTGACGCTCAGGATGACAGTGTTAACGGGAACTGCTGGTAAACTCAAGAGTTTCCCAGGCTGTTATCATAACAACCGGATTACAAAAATGCCTCGCCATAACGCAGCGATTCGATTCCTAAATGCTTAGCCAATGTCTGCCCAATGTCCGCAAAAGTTTTACGTTTACCTATCGGACCTGGTCTTGCTGCAGGACCAAAAGCAATAACAGGAATCGCTTCGCGCGTATGATCTGAACCACGCCAAGTAGGATCACAGCCGTGGTCAGCAGTAATAATAGCTAAATCGCCTGGCTGTAACAGCCTTTCGAATTCTGGCAATCGTATATCAAACTCTTCAAGTGCCTTTGCGTAGCCAATAACATCACGCCGATGGCCATAGACCATATCAAAATCGACAAAATTCACAAATACCAGGCTATGCTCAGGTGCTTGCGCTACTTCTCGTAACAAGGCATCAAATAGCGCTATATTACCATCTGCTTTGACAGCCTTGGTCACTCCTTGATGCGCATAAATATCCGCTATCTTACCAATTGCAATCACTTCGCCACTATGTACCACTAATTTATCGAGTAACGTAGGCTCTGGTGGCGGTGTGGCATAATCATGGCGATTGCCGGTACGCTTATAATACCCTGGTGTACCGAGAAAAGGCCTAGCAATGACGCGCCCAATGTTGTATTTATCGACTAAACGACGCGCAATCTCACAAATTTCATATAAACGCTCTAATCCAAAACTTTCTTCATGTGCCGCGATTTGGAATACACTGTCTGCAGAGGTATACACAATAGGTTTACCGGTACGTTGATGCTCTGCGCCCAATTCTTCAATAATCACTGTGCCTGATGCATGCTTATTACCCAACACACCAGGTAGTTTTGCCTCGGCAATGAACTGTTGTAGCAATGCTTCAGGGAAACATGGGTTGTCATTGGAAAAATAACCCCAGTCAAATAATACCGGTACACCCGCTATTTCCCAATGGCCGCTTTGTGTATCTTTTCCATGACTCAATTCTTCTGCACATCCATACATACCTTGTATAACGATATTTGTTGCTAATCCAGGCACAAAACTACCCTGACTAATACGCGCTGCCTCATTTAATCCTAGGCGAGTTAGATTAGGAATATGCAATATCCCAGAACGCACACCCGCTTTATCTGCTTTACCTTGCTGACACTGCTCGGCAATATGGCGTAAGGTATCAGCACCGGCATCACCGTATTTCTCTGCATCTACTGTTGCACCAATGCCAAATGAATCTAACATCAGAATAAAAGCACGTGCCATTCCTTCTCCTTTATGCTTGTGATTTACAGTATGTTTCTCGAATATAGAAAGCGATAATTAATCCCAATAGAAAAGCAATAGGCATAATCCACATAGCATACTGAAAATCCTGCGCTGTATACGTAATCACACCATTAACTATCTCATGAGCCCCCCCTCGCTGCATCAACCAACCAAACAAAGGAGGAAAAACAAAACCACTTACCATAATACATACCGAATCAATACTCACAGCAGTACTAGTTAAATAAATAGGATTCAATTCTGCAATGGTAGGATAAGTTAATACTTGCGAACTGGTCACAAATCCAATTAAGAAAAATAATATAATCACACTAAATAGTGAAAGATTCGGTGTATACATTAAAATAAGCATAACAATTAACGATAGAATAGCCCCGATAATCATAGGCAATACGCGACGACCAATAGCATCTGAAAACCATCCAAATGCCGGCGACCCAAAGATAACACCAATAAAAAATACTGTAGTCGCATAAGAGGCTTGCGTAGTAGTAATATGATGCACCTCAGTCAGGTAAAGAATTCCCCATAGTCCCCCTAAAATAAATACCGGCAAATTAATCAGTGCTGTGTATAATCCCCCTAACCAATTCTGTGGATTAAACGCCGCTAGTTTAATACAACGCCATAGTCCTAAAGCTTGTAAATGCTGATGATCTAATTTAGCTTCTGCTTGCGCATCGGGTGGCCGATCTTGCACAACCCATGCAATAGCTACAATAATGACTACCCCTAATGCTGTATTCAACAATAATGCATATCGCCAATTCCCTAATGCCTCCGTGGCCAAAGCAAACGGTGTCTGTGCAACCAAACCACCTAACATAGCCATGGTCACTACAATACCTGTAACCAATGCCATTCGCGAAGGAGGAAACCAACGTGAAGCTATACGAATACAACTTAAAAAACAAAATGAAGCCCCACCACCAACTAAAAACCGTCCAAAAGCAGCAATCCAGTATTCTGTAGCAATAGCAAAGAGAAAAGTACCTATCGTGCATATAATGGCTGCAAACAATAATAGTTTCTTAGTTGAAAATCGATCGAGCAAATTACCCACCGGGAATAAACATAAAGCATTAGCATAAAAATACATGGAAAATAATTGGCCTACCTGTACAGCATCCAAATGAAATTCTTCGCGCAATTGTACATTAATTGCATTAAAGAAATTCATTTGAATAAACTCATAGAAAAAAAACAAAGAAGCCGTTAACGTCACCGCCCAAGCTAGTTTTGTATGCCGAGTCTTCTCGTGATGTGCCATATAGTGCATAATAATAAAGTCCTTGGTGCAATAATGTATTAAAAACTGGGCAGTTCCATTAAAACCGTCATTTGCGTAGGAACTCCTGCTATTTTCTAGCATAAGTGCATACAGAATGACAGAGGATAAGAAACAAGGTTATACGCCAATGGCACTAACTTAGCATAAAAGGTAAGCGATCTAACAAGTACGCCCTTGCCTAATCAAGGTTGTTTGGCATAATCCAATTTAATATTCCATGGCAACAGTTTTTCGTAATCTTCAACCGTCTTGCAATGGGGAATGCTCTTTAATAATATGCAAGGGTGCTGGGGCAGTAATGATCTCGCCATCGCAGCCTTTGGGACAAGCAGCCACCTCCCGTCGTTGCTCCACAATTTCAAATAGAGCGGGCTGATAATGAACAGACTCTTTTGTTTCATAGCAAATCACAGTTTTGCACGAACCACAGGAGCACATCTTCTCTGTTTCACTCAGCGGGATAATCTCAATACGGCGTGGTAATTCTTACATATGTGCTAAGTTAGTGCCATTGATATAAGCTCTAATCTGGTCCCACATGTTTTTTTACTACCACTTCATTGGGAGTCAGAGGCTAAAATATGTTCGCCCAGAATTGCTGCCATATATAATGTCTGTTTGCGTTAGAAAACAGTTTTATGCTATAATCGTCACTTATTTACCAGTTCACCCACACACACATTTATCGGATGAACCATTTTAAGTAAGGATGACTATGCGAAAAATTGTTTATGTTTTCTCTTTCTTATTTTTCCTCATCGATATTCCTCCTGCTTATGCATATATTGATCCCGGCACTGGAAGCATGTTGCTTCAAGGACTCATCGCTGGAATTATCTCAGGATTTGCGTTACTTTCTGTATATTATAAAAAAATAAAAAATTTTTTATTGCTAATGCTTTTTAAAAATAAAAAAGAAATAACGCCCAGTCATAACAACTCTGATTAAGAAAAAAATCAAGATGAATCAGAGTATTATTCAAAATACAGGATCTTTCAGAGATCCAATGGGTCATGTTTATCAAAGTAATGCTTTCGGTGTTGCTGAAGCCAACCAGCGGATATATCGCTTTATATCAGAAGAAGGTTGTAAGCAATATGAGGCTATTCGTTCGTCTATTGATGATGCTGTTTTAGAAGGCTATTTAACCCCAAGCCAAGAATTATCAAAAGATAATTGGCCAACAAAGCATTTAAGTAATGTTGCATATGTTTTAGAACATCAACTTATTCCGTATATATCTTATCCTTATGAATGGAGTTTTCATTATTTGAAAGATGCGGCACTCCATCATCTTAATTTTCAATTGTTTTTATTAAAAAGGAATATCGTCTTAAGAGATGCAAGCGCCTTTAATATACAGTTTATAGGTAGTAAACCCCTATTCATTGACCTTCTGTCCTTAGCACCTTACCATCAAGGTGATTATTGGCTCGGACATCACCAATTTTGTGAGCAATTTATTAATCCATTACTTTTGCGCTCAACTCTCGGTATCTCCCACAATCATTGGTATCGTGGAAGACTAGAAGGAGTAGCCACCTCAGACCTTAATCGTCTTCTTCCATTACATAAAAAATTCAATTGGAATATTTTTATTCATGTAGTATTGCAAAATAGATTGGATATTATAGCAATGAAAAATCAGGATAAAGTCATTGCCAAAACTAAAAAACAAAAGGGGTTTTCAAAGTTAGCTTATGAAGAGTTTTTACGACAAATAAAAAAATGGATACACAGACTGGAACCTAAGAATAGAGGTAAAACATTCTGGGAAAGATATACGCATACACATACATATCATCCCGATGAACTGCTAAAGAAAAAAAAGTTTATTGCTGATTTTGCGCATAAAGTGAAACCGCAAATTTTAGTTGATTTGGGTTGCAATAGGGGTGAGTATTCCCTGCTATCTCTTGAACATGGTGCAAAATATGTTATTGGATTTGACTTCGACCAAACAGTGCTCGATTTGGCTTACCATAATGCTAAAAAATCTTCTCGCTTTTTTCTCCCCTTGTATCTGGATGCTTCAAATCCAAGTCCTGACCAAGGTTGGCTACAAACAGAGCGATGCGGCTTTTCAAAACGTACGAGACCACAGGCACTGATTGCCTTGGCATTTATTCATCATTTGGCGATTGCTAAAAATGTGCCTTTGTTTCAACTCATCGACTGGCTAGTTAATATTGCCCCACAGGGTATCATCGAGTTTATACCTAAAGAAGATCCCACTATTTTAAACATGCTCTCTCTTAGAGAGGATATATTTGTCGACTATCATCAAGATGTCTTTGAATCATTATTGATAACCCATGCAAAAATTGTAAAACAAGAAAAAGTTTCTAAGTCCGGAAGGACACTTTATTGGTATGACAGAAATAATGCATAAAAAATATTCTATTTTTAAAGAACATACAATCATTTTTTTAACTACATTGCTTGCTTTTTTCTTTATACCCTTATATATGATCAGGTTATCTCCGTCTGATTACGCTTTTTCTGACAATTTTTCTTTTTTCAATGTCGGTATTATTTATGCTATTTGTTATTTGATACTTAGTATAAGTATTTATTGGATGTTGTATGTTATGAAGGCTAAAAAAATAGCGCATTACCTGGTGTTTTTTTTATTTTTTTGGGTTTTATTTGCAGGCTATCTTTTTCCTGTCGTAAATAAAAGTGGGATGCTTGATCCCATTATGATACCAACAAATAAATGGAATGTTCTTTTGGTATTGTTTTTTTCCATACTACTGGCAAAACTGATAAATACTCGTTTCTCCATACATATTGTTATTTTAACATCTGTTTTCTTAATTTTAGCTATTGTTCCAGAATTCTATAACGGCTATCAAGTGCTAGGTAATAAAAATAAAAATAATCTCGAGCGATTTTTAAGTTTTTCGAACCAAAATAATATTATTGTTTTGAGTTTTGATGGATTATCAAGCAATATCGTTTCACATATACTTTCCACGGATAAAAAATTAAAAGAAACTTTTAAAGATTTCATCTTCTTTCAAAATGCGATTGCAAGCTCTCCTGCAACAATGGCATCTATTATGGGAGAATTATTTGGTAATTTAGATTTTAAAACCCTCTCAAAAACTCAAAAAGGTTTGAATGATGTATTAGATAAAGATAAATTATTTATTAATCAGGCTGATTTTGAAACCTATACATATGGAACTTATAGTGATTTTAATTTATTTCCTGAAAAAAAAATTAATACCGGTGAACTATCTAAAACCGTGTTTTTATTTTACTACATGAATTATTCGGTGGATTTTTATAAATATGTAGCTGTTCGTATAGGTACTAAACATTTATTAAAATTTTTCAATTTCAGTAATAAGAAGTTTTTTGATTCGGTTAATACGATCATCAAGTTATTTCCAAAATCGTACGTTGCTATGCGTGTTTTCAGAATTGGTTCTCTGAATTCATTAAACGTTCTTGATTATGCCGATAGAATGTTGTTTAGTGGGACCAATGCTACTACTATGTTATTTCCAAAAATATTAGAAAAAAATAAACTTATTGCGCGTTTACATAATCACAAAGGTCCTATCTGGGCTAAAACAAACATTGTAACCATTTTAGATTTTGATAATATGATGCAATCTATTTCAGTAGGAGACGCTGGGAAAAGAGCTCGTTTTATGCATTTCACTTTTACCCACACCCCGTTTGATTTTGATGAATATTGCAATTACAGAAGTGATGATCAAGTTTGGTTTGATAGCAATCAAAATGAGAATGGGCTTATTAATGAAACGAAATGTGCATTAAATAAATTAGCTACTTTTTTAGTTAAGCTTAAAAAATTAGGCATCTATGATCGTTCTTTGGTTATTTTGAAAAGTGACCACGGTCAACCTGCCAAGTATTATTCTACTGCACCAGAAAATTATAAAATTAATAATCATGAACTATGGGGTTATGATCGATATAGACCTTTATTATTAATAAAAAACTATCATCAAAGACATGATAAGCTCATAATTAAAAAAGAATTTGTTTTACTTGACGATCTTGCTACTACAATAGCTCATAGTTCAGGTCTATACAAAAATGGCAATATTCCTCCTGGTATAAATTTATTGGATAATCATTTAATAACAAACAGGCGCTTCCATATTTATGTCGCAGAAAATCAAAATTCATCATTTATATTTGATTCTCATAAAGAAGTTACTCTTAAAACAGATAAAAATTTGGTTAAAATGATGAGAAATGCGGGCATTAATCTCAATTAATAATATTGCTGCGCTGGCTGATTTGCCAATTACTCTCTCAGCTGCAAAAAGAGAGATCACACCGTGGAGAAAGAATACAGCAAACTACTGGCACATCGGATCGAAAGTTAATGAAGCAATATCATGATAAACTCAAAGCTGAGCTATGGAAACGCGACAGAATTAAGGAAATACCGAAAACATGGAAGGAAGCTGTCATTCGCTGGTTTGATGAAATGCAACACAAACGTAGTTTAATTGATGATCAGTGGCATGTTAAATGGCTGAACAAATATTTCAGTCATCTTTATCTCACTGAAATATCCAAGGACTTGATTGATGAAATAGCCAAAAAACGTGAAGACGAAGATGTCGCGCCAGCCTCTGTAAACTGTTTGTTGGCATTCATCAGATCGGTTTTGCGTAAAGCTGCTAATAAGTGGGCACGCATGATGTGAAATAGTGAGGATACTATGTCAACCTCCAGAACAGAAACGACATTGAATCTTCAAGATTGGAAACAATTACAACAAACCATTAGCAAACAATATTCCCAAGCTATTTCTGTATTAAAAGAATTCTTTCTTAAACAACAGCAATTCCACGATGAAACTATTCGAGAAAATATAGATAAAGCGTTTGCAACTCTCCTCGCCTCCCCCGCACTATCTAATCTCGAAAGGCAAGCTTTGTGCTACTACCAATGCCTCTATTTTGAGATAAAAAGTGTGCTCATTGACAACCCGTTTACTATGCCAGAACAGCTAAATGAAGTCAGTGCAACCACTAATTTTTTTGACATTGATGTCGTCGAAATACCAGAAAGCTTGCGAAGTATCTATAAAGTCTGCAATAGCTCGCAATTTGACGCTATATTTTCTGCCTGCGCCAAAGAACAAGCAGACATTTATGCACCTTGTACACTATTACTAGAAGCCTTAAAAATTAAACATACAACCACGGAGATTATCACGGGTAGCCAAGAGCTCACATCAGGCTTAATTATTTTGCAGCAACATTTAGCTCGCTACAATCTTTTAATGGAAGCAATTCGCACCCCATTACAAAAAATAATTCAAGAAACTAGCGATGCTATTCAGAGGCTTGGAGTTATCTCTGGCGAAGAAACCATTATTATGTCCATAGAGCAACAAAAAGCCCGCGCATCACGCAGTTTAATACACGTACAGCTGGCCTTACAGAAAATAAGATCTCAATTAGAGATTTACAATGAAAAAATCACATCCTCTGCTCTAGAAGATATTTTAATTAAATTTTTAAATAACTTAGCTGCCGAAAAACAAAAATTAGAACAAAACACTGAACGCACTGATCATCAAAATAAGAAAATATATGTTATTAATCAAATTATTAACAAGATTTCTGATCTGATTATAAATCACCAAACAACCCAAGGCATCATAAATGCCATGATACAAATAAGAAATGCCCCCGAGTACGCAGATGTATTTTGGAAACCAAGAAATCTATGGCATCTACAAGTGCTATTTCAGCCTACTTCGTCTTTATTAAGAAAACTGGACAAACTCATCGAAGATTGTAGTAAGTTACCCAATCTTGACAGGCCTATTATTCCTGATCCTTATTATGAAACAAGCCTAGTTTCCTCTTCCACACAAGCCCATAAAAGTGCATAATGAGGGCATTTCCACTTGAAAATGTATAAATATATACCTATTACACCTTGAAATGCGAGAATTTGACACCCAGATTGCTAGGGTCAGGAAAGAGGTCTATTGAAGAGCATGTAAAATTCGCCGTAAGATGGGATGTTAAAAATCACATTTCAAGGTGTAATAGGTATATATACAGGTTACTACTATGTTAGAAATCAATCCTACAAATTTATCGACAGAAACAGCGAATAAGTTGCGTCTGCTTATTGCGCATAATAACAATCCTGCATTCTTAGATAGAAAACTTACCCACATACTCCCCCCTGTCATGGAACTCCGGCTTACACATAACTTAATTATTGATAGAGAATCAACGGAAAATGTAAAAAGATATTTTGTTATATCGAATGCTCCCCATGATGACCTAGGTATAGGCGCTACAAATAGAGCGAGAAGAATTATAGGTGCTATTGAAATAGATACAACACACGCCTCATTAACGTACCAGCCTATCTCCAGTAAAGTAGTAAGAATAACAAACATCAAAAAAGCGCAAAAAGCACATCAAGCACAACAAACTAAATATAAACATAAAGCAGCTGTTCAAGCCTTTAAAAAACACCAGCCATTCACTCACCTCGCCATGCAACAACCCGTCAAAAGAGCTGCGCATATAGGAAGAAATAGCGCCTTTTTTTTCAAGAAAAAAAGTTATACTGTTATGAACGAGTTGCCGGGGCAAAATCTCGGTGATGAAATAGCTGATTTTATTACCTATATAGGCCCTGATACTAAAACCATGCTAGATGTGGTTCTTATCCCTATTTTAGAAGCATATAAAAGACAAGTTGCTAGTACCGGCAAGGTACATCGTGATATTAAACCGGGTAATATTAACGCGGACTTATATAAAGATACACCGTCGATAATTAATTTTCTGGATTTTGATAGTAGCCTAGCTATTGGTGACAAGGATACAGGCTACGGCACTTTAGGTTATCTTGCCCCAGAAGCAATGGGGGGACTTACTGTTGCCGTCACCCCAGCTAGAGATATATTTTCTTTAGGAGTACTACTCATTAGCTGTATCAATCCTGACTTAAGCCCAGAATCGATAGTAAGTGAGCGGAAAATCAATACCTCTAAAGAAGCGCTGCAGTTTATGTTAACCCAATTAAATACGCATTTATGCTACGATCCAGACCAAATCACTACTGAAAGTAATGAGCATTATGAGTTGTTTAATTACATAAATGATGGAGATGATATATCTGAACAGTTACAGCAATGCCGAAATCAAATAAAAACCCTGCTAAAAAACATGACCTCCCGCTATCCAGAAAAAAGGCCCGCTATTGATAGTGTCATTGCCGAACTTAAAGCAGCTAGCGCAATGCTTACACCTTCGCCATCTTCCACGCTTTCTCTGTCTCCAAGTCAGTAAAACCGAGAGTGTTTATCATCCTTACATTTAAAATTTGGCGCCCGACTACAGGAATTCTCGGTGAATAAAGAATAGGGAGGTATAAAAGCACAATGGCTCGTCGGCTTCCAGCCTCCTGCGCTTTATTTGTGCTTTTATACCTCCCTATTCTTTATTCACCGAGAATTCCTGTAGTCGGGCGCCGTTTCTAGGATTATCCACTCTGACACCGGCGGCAATACACTGTACTGCGTTGTCCTATTATCATTGTTTGCAATCGTGTAGTGCAATGCATACATGCTTCTTCTGCGCGGCCATATACTTTTAACCGCTGTGTAAAATATCCAGGCCTTCCTTCGCTATCTACAAAATCCTTCAGTGTAGTTCCTCCTTGACGAATAGCCTGTCGTAATATTTGTTTGATTGCCCTCACAAGCTGCTGACATTGCTGCAATGTAATTAATTTTGTTGGCATAGCAGGATAAATACCCGCTTGAAATAACGCTTCATTAGCATAAATATTTCCGACACCCGCTACAATTTTGCTATCCATAATAAAAAGTTTTATAGAAAGACTTCTATTCTGCACCTGCTTCCACAAGTATTGAACAGAGAAATCGTTACTTAATGGCTCAGGCCCAAGATGCTTTAATAATGGATGTAACATAGGATCATCGTTTGTCCATAAAAAAGCACCAAACCGGCGTGGATCTGTAAAGCGTAAAATTTTGTTATTAGAAAAAATTATATCAACATGATCATGTTTCTGCGGTGAAATAACATCCGTCAATACACGTAAACTACCTGACATGCCAAGATGGATAATTGCCGTACCCGTTATAGTTCTCAATAATAAGTATTTTGCACGACGTTCCACAGTTTCTATTTTTTTATTTTTCAATATTACTGTTATATTATGCGGAATAGGCCAACGTAATCCATAGTGCCGAATGACGACTTTTTTAATTGTCTGTTGCTCAATATGTGGCTGGATGCCACGCAAAACTGTTTCTACTTCGGGTAATTCAGGCATATATTTTTATTCCCATAAAATAGAGCAGGAGTTTCGCACTTTGCTATTCATTTTATGTCATAGTAACACGCCCTGCGGAGATCCTACTTTTATGCGTAGGCCCTATTGTTGATTCGCGATTTCTAGGATAATAAATGGATACTTTTCCATGCAGGGTTATTTCTTTCTACATGTGCTACATTTAATCCCATATTTTGTGCGCTTTGAATATTTTGCATAGTATCATCAATAAATAATGTCTCCTGTGCCTGAATTTTACTTTCTTCCAGCACATGCAAGAATGCATTCGCATCTGGCTTACGCTTACCAATAATATTTGAGAAATAATAGTTATCGAAATAACTTTGAAATGGATTATACCCGTAGGTTACTTGGCATATCTGCAAAACTTTATCAATATGAATCTGATTAGCATTGCTCAGAAGAAATAGTTTATACTTCTTCTTCAGTAAGCGAATAAAATCCAAGCGTGACTCAGGAAGATCCAATATCATCGCATTCCAAGCTTGATCAAATTGGCTGTCCGTAGCTGCCATAGCTAATTTGTTTTTCACTGTTGCACGAAAAAAATCCGCAGAAATTTTACCTAATTCAAAATCTTCAAATACACTATCTTGAGAATTCGCAGAATATAATTTCTCTAAGTTACATGCACCTAAATCACGAAATGCTGTGTAAGTGCGCTGAAAATCGATATTTAAAATCACCCCACCTAGGTCAAGGATAATGTTTTTAATTGTCATTGTTCACTCTGTTTATTAGGGCCTATCGTCAATTGATATTTCATTCTTGAAGAACTTCTTGGCTATTTCAAGAAATTTCACTAATCTTATAGACTATAGCAATTTCAAACAATATACCCAATAAAATAATTAATGGAAGGATCCATCACTTGAAACATAAAAAATTGCTCAGTGTACTTATTACAACTCTCACCACCTCTGTATTTGCAGCGGATGTCTCTCTTAATTCTACTACCTCAGCACCTTTATTATTACAAAAACAATCCGGTTTTTTTCGGCTTAGTTTTGATAATATTAAAATGCCGCAAGACATACAAAATATGGGATTACTAGGAATCACTTATTATGCAGATGTCACCCCACTCGTTTATGCAGGCATTGGTGGTTATGGTTCAATAACTGGCACACAAGGTGGTTTATTTGTTTTAGGGTTTGGCGGTGGTCTGCATAAGGAGTTTTGGCCGCATTGGTGGGGTGATGCAGGATTGTATGTTGGTGGTGGCGGCGGTCGATCTTCTTTGGTAGGTGGAGGATTAATGTTACGCCCCTATCTAGGGTTAGCTTATTCATGGAGCTGGGCTAGGCTAGGTATACATTATAGTTATGTGGATTTTCCTAGTGGTGAAATTCATAGTCAACAAATTGGTTTGGATCTCGATATCCCTTGTGATTTTTATTATGTGCCTGCAAGTAATTTATATAATAACTCTTTATTCGCATTTGGTAACATTCACCTTCCTTCCGACCGATACCTAGCTTTCCAACGTAATGACTTTTCACTGATCTTACAGTCCTACAATCAGACAAATGGCACGCGTAATGTAAATAATGAAGTACAAGATGGAACTATAGGATTAGTAGGTGCAGAATTAGATCATTATCTTACAGAAAAATGGTTTTGGTGGATAAAAACCAGCGGTGCTTTTAGTGGCAATCCGAATGGGTACATGGATGTGTTAGGAGGCTTGGGTTATCACTGGATAACAGGCCCGTTGGAGATGGCTGTGGTGCCGCAATTAGGTGCGGGCGCTGGTGGCGGTGGTAATGTTGATACAGGAGGTGGAATATTAATTCAACCGCAAATAGGTCTCGAATTACCGCTCACCCATAGTTTTGCAGCGCGAGCCAGTGGCGGCTATTTATGGGCACCAGATGGGAATTTTAAAGCGGTAACCGCAACAGGTGCAATCATCTATCATTTAGATATTGCTACCGCTGGAACGAAACAGCTTACCAACATGACTGATCGTTTCACTATTCAAGGATGGCGTGTGCAGCTGTTAAATCAAACCTATATTCATCCGCAACGTTCCTACCCAACCGACGATTCTGCTATTAATTTAGTGGCATTACAAATTGATCAATTTATTACACCCTTATTTTTCTTTAGCTATCAAGCAGCCAGCGCCTACAGTGGTGATCATTCAGGAGGGTATGCATCAGGGATGATAGGCCCCGGCATTCAAACACCGGAATTTTTTAATAAGCGATTACAAGCCTTTGCTGAACTTCTTGTTGGTGCGGGTGGTGGTGGTTCTTTAGCACTGGGTGGAGGAGCGATTATCGAGCCCTTGGCTGGGGTACGCTTTGCCTTTACGCCGGCTTGGGGATTACAAGCAAGTATTGGGCAACTCAAGGCACTGCATAATGATTTAAATACACCAGTGGTAAATGTGGGATTAACATTGAAGCTTGGAACGTTAAATAGAGGTTGATATGTCATACGTACTACACAATTCACTTTTGCTTTGGTTTTTATACATCCAGAATTATCATCAAATTAACTCGATATGACACGCAAATCGTTTCATGATTAAGCACCAAAATACAAATAAACTAGTTAGCGTGCCCGCCGACAACCATACCCCTTGTATAGGATAATAAACCACTATGACAGCAACAGGAAATAAGACAATCACATTCATCAGTAATATGCCCAAAACAATCCTCTTATGACTCTGCCTTAACTGTACTAAACGCTGATAAGCATGTTCACAATGCGCCTCATACCATCGTTTATTCTGAAAAATACGATATAATACTGTAAATGTAGCGTCACAAACAAAAACTGCTGCGAGGATAATCCAAAATAACAAAGGTAATATCTTTAAATTGGCTGTAGCCAAAGCAAGTACTGTAAATATATATCCCAAATACCCGCTTCCAACATCCCCCATAAAAATTTTAGCTGGAGGCCAATTCCACATTAAAAATCCAGCAATAACTCCACCTAATAAAAGACATAGCACGCTAAAACCTAGCTCACCCATTATCCCCAATATAAAAGCTGCACTGATACTGACGAAAATTCCTTCCATACCAGCTAATCCATCAATACCATCCATAAAATTATAAAAATTTATACCCCAAATAATCGTAATGAATGCGAGTAAATTAAACCCTATACTTAATGGAGATAAACCATTAATCCAATAAACTGCCCACAAGGCAGCTATGCCATGCACTCCTGCCCGATAGAGTGGAGAAGTAGAGCCCCGATCATCTATCCAACCGATAATGGCAACCAATATACCGCCACTGATTGCTGCAAATAATGAAAAAGATATTTCCTGCAACCAAACAAGCCATAAGCAACCTATTGTAAATGACAAAACAATGGCCAATCCACCCCCACGAGGCGTGGGGATATGATGAGAACTCCGTTGATTAGGTACATCTAGAATATTTTTAGTTAATGCATAATAACGTATTAAGCCCGTTGCTAATGCGGATAACAAAAAAATCCCTATAAATAAAAAAGTAATTCGCAACATATTATCTTCTCAAGAATCGTCGCTGCAGCAAACTAAAGTCCTATTATCCCCTATAAGCCCGCACAATTTCCGGCATTAATTCTCGTAAAGAATATTGCGGACAAAACCCCAATTCTTCTTGGATACAAGAACTATCACAATATACAGTACCAAATAACTTATCAAAAGCCTGTGAATCAAAAGGTATACGTCTACGCAACGCAGAACCTACAGCATCACCAACTAATGCCAAAATTTTAAATAACCAAAATGGAAAATAAAACCACGGATGAGATTTACCTAAAGCATGACGCATGATGGAATAGATATCATGTGTCGAATAAGATTGATTATCTGTCACAAAGTATACTTTCCCATTCGCCTGTATTGACTGTGCAGCCAGCCATGCAGCCTCACATACATCATAGATACCAACCAAAGAACGTTGGTTTTTGGTAAACGGTATAGCAGGGAAATAACCCTTATCAATAGATTGTAACATTTGATAAAGATTACCCTTTACGCCTGGTCCATATATCAATGGCAATCTTAATATACAAGCATGCACAGCATGTTGATTACAGTTATTTAATACCCACTCTTCTGCTGCTCTTTTTGCTTTACCATAGGGCGTATTAGGTTGAGTATCCCATTTTTCATCTATACACTTTTCTGTATCAGCCACCGCTTTTATTGTACTAAAAAAAATAAATTTTTTTATGCCAGCACGAATACCTTCATTTAATATATTTTGGGTACCCATAAAATTAACGGCTGTGTGTTTATTTATTGCCTCCTCGTCTTTTTCTTTCCAGGCATGCGCATGCCCACCTAAATGAAATAGCACATCTACATCCGCGGCGGCGCCCTTTAAGCTATCAGCATTCGTTAAATCTCCTATATACTGCTCTACCTCCGAGGGAAACCCATTCTGTCTAAGACCTCTTACTAAAACACGAACTGTTACTCCTTTTTTTAATAAAAATGGAATAAAAGATTGCCCAATAAATCCTGTTGCTCCTGTTACGAGAACGCGCATTCTGCTACCTCCTTTCTAAATCTTACTATATGATCTGAGCATAGTGCATCAATTCTTGTAAACTGCAAATGCAGGCATGTTCAGTGCTGCATACAAATAAACTGAGAAGTGCTTTAGACAAAAAAGGTACCGTATCGTGTTAGAATACTGTTGCTATTCACAAGATAGTGATCGTATTTTATCTGTGATTTTTCTTCAACGCGAATTCATTAAATTCGCTATCTTATCGCAAACATAACGCGAAAATGGCAATGAGGAAGTAAACCCTGGCGAGACCGCATTGAGAATATGCATGGATTGCGAATCACCTTCTAGAACAAAATCCATTTCTAATTTTTGCTCTTTTATATTAAGAAGCTGTGCGCGTATTCCTGGCTGTCCAAACTGGGTAAAACTCTTTATTTTAACCTGCGTAGCTAAATGAGAAGCTAATTTTACTAAATTAAATCTAGAATATTTTTTTATTTCCTCAAAAGCCAGTTTCCTGAAGTCAAACTGAGAAAAAGCAAATAAACGTAATTGTCGAGAAACAATATCGATCAGTTCACCAAGTTTAACACGAGCCAACCATCCATATTGTTCGCGCCAAAATGCCGGGATAGCAGTAGGACCAATTTTTACTTTTCCATCTACGCTAATAGTAAAATGCACCCCCAAAAAAGGATTTTTCAAATCAGGGACAGGATAAATATGTGTTTTGATAGCAAAAGGCTGCTCATTTGAGTAAAGATAAATACCCTTAAAAGGCAAAATACGATACTGTTGGGAAAAATGAAAATCGTGAGCGATTTTATCTGCATACAAGCCTGCGGCATTAACTACATATCCAGCTTGATAATATCCTGCATTAGTTAAAATGATATTATTAGCCTTCCTTTTTCGGTAACTTACGCCGCAGTGAATCTCTACCCCCTCATATTGGGCATCTTGCTGCATCGATTCCATTACTTGCTTGGGATTAACTGAGGCTGTGGTCGGTGAAAAGAGCGCTCGTTGATGCGTTTTCACACGAGGTTCGATTTTTTTCGCTTCTGCTTCCGTGACTTCCTTTAATACCACGCCATTATTCTGACCACGCTTTAATAATTCATCCAGGGCTGGGAAATCGGTTTCATCCTTAGTCACTACTAACTTACCGCATTTATTAATAGGCAAGTCTTTTTCTTCGCAGTAAGCTGTTAATAATTGGTTACCTAGACGAGTAAACTTTGCCTTTAAGCTATCCGGAGTGTAATAAAAACCCGCATGTAATACACCACTATTACGACCACTGGCATGCCAACCACAATGAGTTTCTTTTTCAAGTACAACAATCTTCGTATCAGGAAAGGTTTGTTTTAAATAGCGCGCTACATTAATACCAATGATTCCGCCGCCAATAATTAGAAAGTCGCAAGTTTTCATTGTAAGGTTAAACGACATAGGAGGAGGAGCAACCCCTCCTACTCGATCGAGATAGATTAATATCGATTAAAGGAACTTATATACTAAACCCAAACTAGCTACTTGAGCTGACGTATTGCCAATTCCAGTAACGTTTCCGTATTGAGTGTATACCCACTCGCCACGAACATCCCAGTTTTGAGCTAATGCTGTCTCACCGCCCAAACCCACATGCCAGCCAGTCTTATGCGCGTTTTGATCGTTGAAGTTTGTATTGGTTGCCCCGGCACGGAGATACATTAATACATAATCAGTGATCATGTAACCTGGGATAATACTAGCGCCATAGCCCCAATTGGATTTAGCACCAACGTTTGTGGTACCAAAAGTATATTGGAGATCTTTCACATTAGCGGTACCAATACCAAAGATTTCACCAGCAAGATAAAATGCTGGAGCTACCATAGCACTGTATCCTAAGGAAAGATTACCATCGATACCTGCGAACACAGTCGGGCTACCACCGTAGTTAAGCCTAGAACCTACACTCAATCCAACATAAGGACCTGTAGGGAAAACATAGGTTGGACATGCCGGCATTTCGCCTTTGTAATCTTTCTCACCTTTGTAAGAATGACCAGCAAATGCGATACCCGAACTAGCAGTTAAAACTGTACTTACAATTAATAATTTCTTAAACATACTGTTACTCCCTAAATCGTTATGTTTAATGGTTACAACGTTGTTAACATAAAACACAAAACTACTACTTAATTACACGTAGTACAAGCATCCTCAGCACCTCATGAACCTGCCTTATCTGCTTGTCCGGATAAGTCATAGAGATACTAATAACTGGCTCTCTTGCGTGCTCTTAAGTTTTACAACAAATAACACGCTATTGCATCAGATACTAAGAATCGTTTGTATCATATCCTATCTAAAAAAGATTTTCAAAAAAAATATTAACAAAATTAATTCATAATCGATTAGTTCATAATCAAAAGTTACATATTAATATTAGAAACATAAAAATGGATTTAAACATGCGCAATCAGGTTATATTTGATGAAAATTTTCTCATTACAGCATTAACGTGTGAATGCGATAAAGCAAAGCCATGAAAAGCAGCAACACTAAGACGCAATAAAATCATTTTTGTTAAAGCAACTACAGTAGCAGTACGTAACCCTGATAAAGAATAAAAACCTGTTTCACTTAACCCAATTGCTTGCTCTGGACCTAACTGTGCAACAGATTCAGTATGAATAGTATTATCTTTAATACTTACATACCTTACATCTGCTGTTCCATCAACAATCAAAAAAACACTATCTACTAGATCACCTTGGGTTACAATCGTCTCACCTGGTTGAATACTCTTTTCAACAAAGAGAGTAGCAAGCTCACTGATTTCTTGATCAGTTAACTGAGAAAAACAAGCCTGTTTCTTTATAAAGGCTTGTTTATACTTAGGATCAACAGTATCCATTACCTTATTACCCAAAAAATTAACATTTATTAATATTAACTGAAATAGAATATACAAAGCGAGTAATTTTACAACCCTTAAATAGACACCTTAATTACCTCATATTCTAATTTTGTTTGCAAAAAGATTTGAACAACAAAAAGGAATCGAAGAAGAAGCGTAGCTGGTGGTTGTGTTGGTGTAAAGTGACCCCATTGTCTAGACCTTTTCATCCCAAAGCTACATGCTTTAATTGAGACTTATTACGCTGTTTAATTTGGAAAGCAATTTGATCTAACATATCGTTCCAATCCGGAATTTGATAACCTGTTGCTTTAGAAAAAGCATGCCCATCCAAACTACGATCACATGTAAAATCATCATCAGGATGAATATGAATATCATCACGCCCCAATAGCTTCATCAATCGCATCAATAAATCATATTTACTAATTGAATTGCTCGCAACATGCCAGACGCCTGTTAAATATGGGTGTTCAGATAATATAGCCTCAATAATATTACTCATTTCTAACGTGCTCACACCCGTATAAATTGCTCGTCGATATCCTTTAATCTCACCTTTCTGTGCCAGAAACCATTCAAGCAAACTTGTCTTTCTAGAAAGTTCTAAGCCAATAAAAGAAGTACGTAGTGTAATACAATGCTGAGCATTAACCTCACCCAAAAATTTGCTCTTACCATAAAGATCCTCCGCATCTGAAGGATCAGATTCTGTATAATACCCCCTTCGACCGGAAAACACGCAATCCGTACTGATATGCACAAACCTTGCGTTGAACTGCTCACAAAATAACGCCAGTCGATGCGGTAACAACGTGTTAATTTCTATATTGGGAATAGCTGCTGTAGCTAAACTTCTTTGCTTAACTAAACCTACCGAGTTAACTAACACCTGAGGCTTAAAATCAGAAAAGATGGGTAATAGATGATTATCATCACGTACATCAATATTAAAATAACTATTGGATGGATAAAACAGATTATATTTTTTATAAGATTCGGCATCTTGATGTAAGGTAACACGAACATCATGATGCTTTTTTAAGCTTAAAAAAAGCTGATGACCGAGCATTCCATCGCCACCTAAAATTAAAATTCTCATTATCCTTACTGCTCCCTCAATTCATCCATCCAATTTTCTAGCTTTATTAACAAAACATCGCGCTGAAAATGTTGTTGAAAATATGTTTGGCCATTTATCCCCATCTGCTTTTGATCGTCAGCGCTAAGCGAGTACATTTTAAGCGCTATACTCGCAAGGGCCTTAAAATCACCACTTGCTGTCACCATACCTGCTTTCGCTTCCTCGATAACTCTTCGCCCCTCTCCATCTAAAGCACCTATAATAGGTTTCGCACACGCCAAATAAGATTGTATTTTAGCTGGAATTGCCAAAGAACAGAAAGGATCGCTTTTCAAAGTCACCAAGAGAACATTAGCACAAGAAAAAAAACGTGGCATCGCTTCAGCTGAATATTGCCCCAACCAAAATACCGTTTCTGATAACTCATATTGTTTTATTGTTTTTTCTAGCCATTTTCGTTTTGATCCATCGCCTAAAAAAATCCATTTTATTTTTTTATATTCTTTGATCTCCGACGCAGCGTTGACAATAGTCTCAATATCTTGTGCTTTACCTATATTGCCTGAAAAAATAATGCGAAATCCCTGTGGCAATAGCTTTTCTTCAGGTAACTGAATGGCATTTTCAATGGGTTTATAAAAATCTTCTGCTGTTTGCGGAAAATAACGAAGCTTTGTCTCAGGCACATTAAATTTTTTAATTGGCCCAAAATAAGCGAGGGATGTTGTTAAAATATAGTCACACCGTTGATAAATAAAATGGACCAGCCACTCTAGCCACTTTAATAAGCTTCGAGAAGAAATTGCTCCAACAGTCACAACACTTTCTGGCCACAAATCTTGAACCCAAAAAAGAATAGGAATTTTTTTGATTTTCTTTATAAATATTGCCGGTAATGCAACAGTAATCGGGGAGGGTTCATAAACAAAAATAACATCAGGACGCCCACATTTAAAAACACCGACAATACTAGCAAAAAAAGCAAAGGATAAATAATTTAACGCTAATTGTACTTTGTTTTTACCTCGAGGAATAATGGGAGAACGGATAATATTAATAGAGTTATATAACTCTCGGCTTTTATTAAAAAAATGATATCCAGAATAAAAACGCCCTTCAGGATAATTAGGTTTGCCAGTTAACACAGTAACAATATGCCCACGATCAATTAACCCTTGGGCTATATCATTAATTCGGAAATTTTCGGGCCAAAAATACTGTGAAATAATTAAGATATTCATAAAAAATTACGCAATTTCTTTCATCCCATAAGCTATTTGTTGCTAGATCAATATATCTAAAGTTATGTCACTTCTTCTCCGAAAGCATTCATCAAGGAGCTCGTGTTTGTCATTTTTTTATCCCAAACACACCATGGTGCATTACCAGATGCACACAAAGATTCTAAAACAGAAATATCTCGCACTGTATCCATACAATGCCAAAATCCATCATGAAGATAAGCCGCTAATTGCTCCTCATGAGCAAGATTCTCTAAGGGTTCTTTTTCCAAAATAGTCATATCGCCTTTTAAATATTTAAATATGCCTGGTTCAAAAACAAAAAAGCCTCCATTAATCCACCCCTGACGAGTTTGAGGCTTTTCATTAAAACTATGAACCATATTGCCTTTTAGTTCCATTTCTCCAAATCTTGCTACAGGATGTACAGCAGTAACAGTAGCTAGTTTTCCGTGAGATCGATGAAATTCAAGTAATTTAAGAATATTAACATTAGAAACACCATCGCCATAAGTCAGCATAAATGTTTCATTAGGTAAATATTTTTCTAATCGATGCAATCGACCACCCGTCAATGAGTGTAAGCCCGTATCTATGACATCAATCATCCAATCTTCACGACATCGGTTGATATAATTTATTTCGCCATTACTTAAATTAATATTAAAATCACTCCCTAGTGAATAATAGTCTAAAAAATATTGTTTAACCATTTCTCCTTTATAACCAACAGCTAATAAAAAATTTTTAAATCCATACGATGAATATATTTTCATGATATGCCAAAGAATCGGTCGATTTCCAATATTAACCAATGGCTTCGGTCTTACTTGTGTTTCTTCACTCAAACGTGTCCCTAATCCACCACATAAAATAACGACTTTCATGATTTTCCCTTTACAAAGCTCCTTCGAAGATCGAGGCAATTCGCGCAATTTTAATAAATTTTCATTTTTCGATATACATTGTTTTAATCCCAAATAGAAAGCGAGACAACATACTAGGTGGTTGTTGTAGTATAAGCATATCGATAATAGTAAGCTCCTCCATAAGTTGCATCAGAACGTCTGTAGTTAAATACAATACCATTTATATCAATATTATGAGCTTGAGCCTTTTTAATAGATTGTCTCACATCTACTAATTTATCTTCTTTAGCACTCACGACGAAAAGTTTTATATTGCAATGCCGAGTAATCAAAAGAGAATCTGTCACCGGAAGAAGTGGTGGATTATCTACTATAATTTGATCAAAATCGTTGGCAGCTTTTTCTAATAGATCCGGAAAACGCGAATTTTGAAATAATTCAGTAGGCTGCCGAGTATAGGAACCACAGGAAATAAAAAATAATTTATTATTAAGAGAACGAAAAATATCTTCATACTGACATGAGGATTCCATATATTCAGATAAACCATTGCTCTTCGGTTGAAGCAATGACTTGTGCAACCTTCCTCTACGAATATCAGCATCAATTAACAATGTACGTTTACCAGATTCTGCAAAAATTTGAGCTAAATTTAAAGATATAAAACTTTTTCCTATATTGCTCGTACTCCCCATCATGGCAATAATAGGCTTAACAACCATAGGAGATAAAAGCTGTAAACTGACACGCAATCCTCTTAAACTTTCCGCCAAAACATCTTCAGGAGCTTGTTTCACTAATACTAAGGGCAAAGAAGAAGCCGGAACTGAACCTTTCACTTTTCTCTCATATACTTTTTCTATTTTCTTTTGTTGGCGACTATAAGGTAGGATACATCGTACAGGTATGTTTAACGCCTCTTCAAGTTCTTCTGAAGATTCTATCGTTTTGAATAACAGAGCTTTAATTAATACAACAAAAGAAGATAGAAATAAACCCATTAATATGCCAGAGAAAAGGATAGAAATTTTATGTGACGGCATTCTGGCAGGTGGTATGGCATCTGATAAAGGTAACACATCTGTTGTTACACTTGCATTGGCAATCTCTAACTGTTGTTGATTATTTAATAAATTAATATAAGTTGAAGTTCTTATTTTAGCCTCACGTAATAAAGTTACCTCTTGTTGGTTAAGGGCAGGAAATTTCCTAATTTCTGCTTTAATAGAAGCAAGCTTTTGTTGCAGTCCTTGTTCTTTTCCATTAGCAATAATAATCAGAGGATGTTGAGGCGTATAAACTTGTAATAACTCTTCTTTTTGAGTAGCTAATTTAGCTAATTCAGCTTGTACAGTAAATAATTGACGAATTAAAGATTGACTAACCATAGACATGCTGAGCGTATCTGTACGCATATGATATTGATTTAATGTATTTTCGACTTTTTCCAAGTTTAACTTTAATTCAGGAAGACGTTGTTTTAAAAAATTCAATGTATTTTGCATTTCATCGGTTTTTTGTTGTATATTTTTTACAACAATATACTGAATAATACTATTTAAAGTAGTGACAATTTCATTAGGATTAGAACCCATTAATTGTAATTGTATTATACCAGTACTTTGCGTTGGGTCTGTGCCAAAGATAGGTGAAACTTGTATTCTGCCAGCCAATGGGTTGATTAAATTAACCGGTGATTGATAGGTAACTGTAAATTTTGTACCCGGTCGTGCTTTAAATGTAGAAAGTTGTAATTGAATAGTACCACTTTTATCGGTAGCTAACTCTCCTACCTTACCTGAGAATAATAATTTACCAGTATCTGAATAAAACTGATAGGTATTGCCTGGACCTGCAATTAATTGAAAGGAACGATCTACATTAACAGGCACCTTTAATTCTTTAATTTCGAATTCCTCGCCACCCCAAGCATAAGCATTAAGACCCATAAATGGTTTAGCGAGACCTTTGCCATTATAATGTCTTGCCATCCAAGCGCCAAAAAATGAAAAATAAGCAGGTGATATAGAAACATTTAGTTTTTTTTCAATAATAACCGGTTCTAAAATATAACGAGTTTTAAGTAAAGCGACTAATGTGTCCACAGAAGAATTAGCAGAGCTCATTCTAAGACTTTTGAATAAGCTACCGCCCCCCATATTTTGAGTTTTTATTTGTAAAGCAGCTGTCGTTTGATAGTGAGGTGTAATAGTAAAAGTATAACAAAGAGCAATAAAAAAAGTAATGACAGTAGTTCCTAACATGAACCATCGATACTGATATAATTGTTCTATTATACGACGAATATCAATACCATTGTCCGGGAGAAAGGCATATCTCGATTCTGTAGGTTGCTCATATTTGTTCATGAATTGGCAAGTCCCTTGATAGTAAAGTAAGTTGTGAAATTGGGTAATACTTGATTCACAAAATTATTCCATGGATTCAATATAGCTGCTGAAACATATACAATGTCATTTTCTTGCAAAGGAAAGCGTTGTGCAATTAACAATGATTGCGGCGTAGTTGCATTCAACCAAAATATAACTGGCCTTTGATAAGAGCCTCGCACTAAATATATGTGGGTCGGATCAGCAGAACGAGTATTAATATCACCCGCATTAACAAGAGCCTCCATTAAAGAATGTGGCTTATCTGTCAAAGGTTGCATGCCTGGCGCGTTAACTTCTCCTAACACATAAATGTTCCGATTACGGTATTTCGCCACCTGTATGGTAACTTGTGGATTAATAATATATTTTGATAAACGTTGTGATATACTCGCTTGCGCTTCATTCAATGTTAAACCTGCAATTTTCATACGACCGACATAAGGGTAGAAAATAGTACCATCTGTTTCAACAGATATTACTGGATTTGTTGAACCATTGATCGACGTTGTCATTGAAGTTAAACTTGCATTCGTGTTAACAATAGGTGCAGTGGCAATTGTACTAATATCTGGATGACCCCAGACTATAATATTTAAATTATCATAAGGGCCTATACGATAAGGCTGGGGCATCATAGCCGGTAGCAATAATTCTCTGCCAATGGGGGTATTTAACATTTCAGCATTCAATGGAATAAGTTGTGGATTGATAAATTTTCCATTCGCTTTTTGGGGTGTCTTAATACTGAGAGTAGTGAGATAATTACTAGGAACTAATGGTGCACATCCACACAATAAAATAAAAAGACTAGCAAAAAATATCCCTTTGTTTGAACTGATATTAACCATTATTAAATCCTTGTTCCCAAATTTTCTTAGCCCAATAGCGTTATAGTAATCTCTTTTAAATGGTTATTAAGATTGTCAAAATAGACCTTTAATTCGAAAATTATGGCATATCGAGATAAAAACATATTTTTTTCAACGTTATCACTAACACCGCTCTTCTTTTCCTTCACTTTGCAGCATTTATGCATTCTACGAATTTTAAAAAAAAATTCAATACCCGCTCAAGTATATTTTGGCGCAAGAGCATCTCTCTTTTTTAGTAAATTGGCCAATAGATTGACCCAATCTCGTAACCAATTTGGAGATATTTTCGCATAATTGTTACAAAATTCTTGACGCGCTGATTGTAAGGCAGCATTACTCCACCAATAAGAAGGATTATCAAAAACTTTATTCAACATCTCTGCAGCTGATTTTGGTGAATCATGATAAATACCAACTTCTTGTAATGCACTAAAGTATGGTTTTGCCTCTTCACGCATTTCCCAAGCCAATTTATCCCAAAACAAAATCGTTGGAATATTGAATGCTAATGCATATAAAAAAGTAGTATTAGCATTATCAACAATAACAATTTTTGCATTATTTAATTGTTCAAAAAAAGATCCTTTTCCGTTAGGAGATTGAATATTTAAAGAACTCCATCTTTTTTGTAGGAAGGTGTGTAATTTTGATGTGGGGGGCAAGCGAATTATGATTTGATCTAGAATTGTTGATTTTACATTAGCTAAGAACTGTTCTTGCCAAGAAAGATACTCATGACATGATACCGAAACACTACTCAAGTGCACAGAATATCGCATTCTATCAGTAGTTACCCATAAAATGAAATTACTTTGATTTATATAATTCGCTCGTTCTTTCATTTCTTTTCGCTTACAAATATAGACAGAGGGTGCTGGTAATACATTGCTATTTATAGCTTTCCATCCCCAAGAAATAAAAATATCACTATTTGCTTTTTCAAGTTCTTCATAGGTAGTGAAGTTTAACATCCCATAAACTCCACCGTGTTGTATGGAAATAAGCATACTCCCTTGTTCAGCTAATTTTGCTGCCCACATTGCCATCCTATCATTTAAGATCCACCCTCCTAAAATCACACGGGGAGAAAACGGAAAACACCGTATGCTTTTTTGCATCTCTTCCTGATAATGTTCAACAAAGATAATAGGTAGATTAACTTTTAGTGTTTCTAAAACTATACGTGAAAATTCATCCTGTACCATTAATTTAGATAAACTTTCTCGAATAGACATGTTTAGAGTACTTTGTTCTATTGCAGCCCGTTCAATAGCCCTGGACTCCAGTATAGGAAGAATTGTAAATTGAGATAGTAAAACAGCTTTTAAAACATCTTCTTTTGTACCTAATGCTCCTCCTGCACCACACATACCCACAACGTTTAATCTTCTCATTCTTGCTAAAAAAGTAATTAACTTTATTTTAATTCTCGTTATTTTTTTGTACGATGTTGTAGTACCATATAATAATTGGCGTTGTTTAACTTCGTCACTCCATTCATAAGCTTGATAGGATTTCACATCAAAAGACATTAAATCCAATATCTGAGTCATCAGCTGGTGATTCCATGTGTCACTCTCTGCGGCAAATAATGCAAATTCATGGGAATTAATAGGTGTGATATAAGAAGTTTTCGCTAATCCGATGGTATTCAAGTTCGAATACGAAGAAATTGCTATTTTTAAAGCCATCCAGCGGTGGTATGTTACTTGAATATATAAAAGTAAAAATGGTCCTATAACGATTCTCCAATAGTTTAATGAAAGATGGACCCCATGTATTCGATTAAGCCAATTTGCTATTTGATGCAATAATTTTTCATATATTTGAAATGTATAGTGATAAGCTTGATGAAGACTGTTATCAACGAGGTCTGGATGCTCTAAGACAGTTGCATTAATTTTTTCATCTACCGATATTTTATCGAGGGGTTGACACCACGGCCCTAGAAACAAGATGAATTGAGATTTATCCCAAAATTCCTCTAAGGCTGTTAATGCTAAAAATGATGGATGACAAGAGTGTTCTTGTGTCATAAAAGGTACAAGTCATTTTTTATAAATATTACAACGAATAGCTTTTTAACATTTCTCAAGAATCACCTACATACTCATTAATTTTAGTTATTTTTTGAATATAAGTGGCAACAGCTCCTCTTGTCAATGGTTGATAATAATCGTGTTTTGTATTTGTAGGTGCAAACATACTTTTCAGTCTAAGATCTACTGATATTCTTGTGAGTGAAGAAAAATTTTGTGCACGATGCGCTAGATAACCAAAGAACAAAATGAATTGTCCTAATTGAGGAGTTAATAATTCTTCTTGATCGGGGTTTAATTGTGAGATAACATCATCTGTTTTTATTGCATAAAGGTAACCTAACGTACTCGCAACAGATCCTTTAGTGATTTTACTACGAAATTCATTTTTTTCATTAACATATTGAATATTTTGGGATGGTAGAATATGAGAATTTTTGATGATATTCAAACCAGCACCTTTTTCTAAAGGAAAAACAGGAAACCAGATATTGATTTCCCAGAATGTATTTCCATTGAAAGTATCGCGATGCCAATCTATAAAATCTTGTTCTATATAAGGTCTTGATACTCTTAAATGTAAGTTAGATTGGAAATCAATATCAGGCCCTAAAAGTCTAGTAAAAAAATCGATGTTTTCTAATAAAATACCTTTAACTAATCCACTTGCAACTATTTTATCCTTAGCCGTTTTAACATAAAACAAATATTCATCGTCTTTTATATTCTTGTTTTGTAAATACGTTGGTGTGATAGGAAATACACTGTTAATTATTTTTTGAATTTTATATAAATTTTCTGTATTCGAAAAATTCAATATTACATAGCCATGTTTTACTAAACTTTCCTCCGCTTTAAAATATTCCATTGGCTTCACATATTAACCAAATATCAGATATATAAAACATATTATTTCTACATAAAGCTTAACTTTCATTCATTTATTATTACTTTTGCAAGTACTTGTCAAGCTTAGCCACACACAAAGCGCTCTAGAGGAGCTCGTAGTGTTAATTCATCATAATAACATACTCAATGTGGCAATTTGCAGATGTCATACCAAAATAGAAATGGGTGAATTATATTTTAAATCCGTGTTATCATACATCCACAGAGTAAAGGAAACATGAGCAAGGACGTTAACCTTATGAGCAAGGACGTTAACCTTAATTGGAAAAATATATTAATTTCAAAGAATACAAATATTTTATCTGCTATTGAACATATGGATAAGGAGGCTTTACGTATATTATTAGTGGTTGATGACAGGCAACGGTTGCTGGGTATTATTACAGACGGCGATATTCGCCGTTATTTACTCAAGCAGGGTAATCTTAATAATTCTGTTGAGTATGTTATGAATCATAATCCCATTACAGTTTCCTTAACAGAGAATCAAGATCAGCTGCTAATGAAAATGCACTCGAAAGGAATTTTGCATTTACCTGTTGTGGATGATGAAAACCGTGTTATTGGATTAGAAACATTTGATCATATTTTAACAAAACATACCCGAGAAAATTGGGTTATATTCATGGCTGGTGGAATGGGAAAAAGATTGCACCCATTAACAGTTGATTGTCCTAAACCATTATTAACGATCTCTGATAAACCTATTTCAGAAATTTTACTTGAAAATTTCATTAAATCTGGATTTAAGAATTTTTATTTTTCTGTTAATTATAAAGCAGAAATGATTCGTAATTATTATGGTTCGGGGGCGCGCTGGGGTATTCATATTGAATATATTGAAGAAAATACGGCATTGGGGACCGCGGGTAGTTTAAGTTTGTTACCTGTTAGGCCAGATAAGCCTTTTTTCGTTGTTAATGCGGATATATTAACCAATATTAATTTTGGTCATATACTTGATTTTCACCAAGAACAAGAGTCAAAACCACAGGCAACTTTATGTGTGCGACAACATCAAAATACGATTCCCTTTGGTGTTGTTAATATCAACCGAGTAGATCATAGATTAATTAATATTGAAGAAAAACCTACTCAAGATTATTTTATTAATGCGGGCATTTATATTTTAGAACCAGAAGCTTTACAATACTTATCTTTTAACTCTTACTGTGATATGCCAAATTTCTTAACTCAGCTAGCGAAGAAAGGACTTAATGTTGGAACATTTCCTATCCGGGAATATTGGCTGGATATCGGACATCAAGATAGCCTCGCTAGAGCAGGTAGTGATTATTTAGAAGTTTTTTCATAAACGCTACGGGTATATAAATCTAAAATGGATCAAAGCTATGGTTTTATGCACTCAATACCAACACTTTTTTCCCATCGGTTGAGCTCTTCTACTTCCCGAAATTTTATATGTTGAGAATCCCCATATTCGGCACGGCTAATTTGTTGAAAACCGACCGATTTTAATTCTTCTGTGAGCCCCTTAAAATCCCACATCCACAAATGTTGGCTATGTCCTAGCCATTCTCGCAAAAACATGAAGAAATTCTTATTTCGGTTTTTTTTTCCTAAGCAACAATTCTGCATAAAGAGACTACAAGCGTTGGGATCACTTGAAGCTAAATAAATTTGAGCAAGGCATTCTAAGTCTGGCACTACAAATCTGAAGATCCCTCCTTTTACTAAATAGGAAAAAGTATTTTGGATCGCGATTCTGAAATCTTCTTGAGATAAGTGTTCTAAAATATGCGAACAATATATTGCCTGACAGGATTCTTTTTCTATGGGAAGTCCTCGAATTATATTGCCATATTTAATATGGAGTGGAAATTTAGTTACAGATAATTTATGAAAAATAAAACCCACAATGGGAATTTTTTGTAAGAAAAGAGTAGGGCTGGCATCAAAGTTTAGCCATCCCGATGGCGCGTCTAATCCACATCCATATTGTACATACTTTGGTAATGCCATAATCTATCCATTAAATGAGCCGGGATTCAAATATCAAGAAAGTATAACAAAAGATAAAATGTTATGCCTTGCCTATTTATAGGGAGAACGAAAATTTAATGAAAAAAATATTAATGGTTTATGTTGAGCCAACGCCCTATATCGTGAGGTTGGTGGAAGAGCTTATTTTAATTTTTAACGGTAAGATTGACGTCATATTTTTGGAAGAAAACCTATCTCAAAATTGGAATATTGATCTTAATAGGCAATGGATGTTATTTCCAAAAAGCAAATTAAGAAGAGCATACTGTATTGTACAGCTCTTATTAAATAACAAATACGATATGATTCATCTTGCTGGATGGGGGGAGTTCACATCTTTATTATTGATTTTTTTTTCTAAGCTGTTTTCTATACCTATTGCAATTGAATCAGATACACCCATGCCATATGAAACTATGCTTTGGAAGCGTGTAGTTAAGCGTTTAATTTATCCTAGATTATTTAGTTTAGTTAATTTATTTTTGCCAGGCGGGACGCGTCAGGCAAAATATATTGAGTATTACGATGTTAATCCAAAATATATTGTCCCAGTACAGATGACGGTGGATGTTACTAGTATAAAGCGATACGCTGCAACACTTATGCCAGAAGATCGTCAAAAAATACGCGAACGTTACTCTATTGCTGATAACGATATTGTTTTTTTATTTATTGGTAGACTGGTTAAGCATAAGGGAATTAGTGATCTTATTACTGTATTTAATCAAATTCGCCATCCGAATGTGAAGCTATTGATAGCAGGAGATGGTCCTATGTGCCAGCAAATAGAGGAGAGCGTTAGACTAAATAAGCAGATACGTTATGCTGGACGCGTTTCGGGTAACGATGTGATTAAGGTATATCATGCTGTTGATGTCATGATATTACCATCGTATACTGAGCCTTGGGGTTTGGTTGTGAATGAGGCGATGGCACTCGGGCTACCCGTTATTGTTTCTGATAGAGTGGGCTGTATTGATGATTTAATTATACATAAAAAGACAGGGATAATTGTAAAAACAGGAGATATTACTGCATTGCAAAATGCGGTCGAAGAGCTAATGATAGCTTCTGATAAACGAGCAAATATGTCTAATCACGCACTTAAAATAATTGAAACATGGACATTAGAAAATGAAGCTAAAAAAATATGCCAAGCCTGGGGTAAATTAATTTCTATCGACTATGGTGCAAGATAGTATGCATGAAAAAAAAATTTGTATTGTTTCATCGTGTGGTGGCCATTTAAGTGAAATTAGGGGGTTATTATCAATATATTCTACCTATGAACATTTTTATGTTTTAAATGATAAAGCCTTATTGGCGAGCGACATGCAAAATAATACCTATTTTATTACACATGCTGAAAGAAATTGGAAAATAGTTATTAATATGTGGGAAGCTTTTAAAATTATTAGAAAAGAGCGACCCAGCATTATTATGAGTACTGGAGCAGGTCTGATTGTACCTTTTTCATTAATAGGCTGCTTATTTGGGATTAAAACAATCTATATTGAGACTATGGCTTATGTCGATAGACCTTCATTAACAGGCAAAATTATGTATTATTTAGCCGACTTTTTTTATTATCAATGGCCAGGGCTTAAGCAGTTTTTTCCTAAGGGAGAATATATTGGAACTTTGTTATAAGACATTTGTTTCAGTGGGTAATTGTAAACAAGCTTTTACTCGTCTACTGGATGCAGTTAAAAGTCAGGCAGCATGTCTTCCTAAGCCCATACTTGTGCAACATGGACATACTCCTTTTTTTTCGGAAGAATGCCATGGAATAGATTTTGTTAATATGGATACTTTTACACAACATATTGATGATGCAGAAGTTTTAATTTTCCATGGGGGTGCTGGCAGTATTCATCATGCTTTGCGAAAAGGAAAATGTCCCATTGTTATGCCAAGGCGCGCTGAATTTGGTGAGCATGTCAACAATCATCAAGTTACATTTGGGAGTACCTTATATTCGTGTGGAAAAGTACTTCTAGTAGACAATGTAGATGAGTTAAGTATTGCCATTCATAAAGTGCAAGCGGCCGCACTCAAAATAGTGCCTCATGGTAATCAATCATTGGCTTTAGAGACAATAAAAAAACGTCTTAATCTTCTTCTTGGAGCTTCTACTAAAATAGTTGATCCAGAGTATTCGATTACAGGTGTTCCTGCTAACCCGAATTGTCATTCCCGCGAAAGCGGGAATCTATGAAACTATTGGTATAACTCTCAACAAAAAGTAAATGAGGTTTTTCTAAGTTTCACACTGATCACGGATTTCCTTTTTTATAAAGCTTTTAGGATCTACGTCCTTTATTTTTTTAGCAGGACTTCCTGCAACGATTATTCTTGATGAAACATCTTTAGTTACTATAGCACCGGCACCTACTATCGCTTCCTGACCTATTTCTACCCCTGGACAAAGGGTGGCTCCTCCACCGATCGCACATCCCAAACGCAATTTGGGTCCCCTAATTGTTGCGGGGAGATCTCTTAAATGGCCTATGGGGGAATTATTTGTAAATGTCACGTTAGGTCCGATAAATACATAGGGTTCGATGATTGTTTCACCGCAAACCATCACATGGTTATGGATCGCACATTTTTTTCCTATTAAAACTTTATTTTCAACAACAGTATACGAACCGATAGAGATGTCTGCTGATATAATTGTTTCTTCTCTTACCAAGGCATTATGGTTTATCCAACAATTATCACCGATAGTGGTGTCATGATAGATGGTAACGCCGGTTCTAATTAAGACATTTTTCCCAATAATTACTTTATATTCGCTGTCTTTAAAAGGAACATTTTTTTTTAGAAACGGTTTTTGATCGTAATAATGACCGGTAATAGTTTCATAACCAAGAATTGTATTGTCTTCTACAATTGTGTTATCGCCAATTGCAACGGATCTTAAAATAACATTATTGCCAATTTTACAATTATTTCCAATTAAAACATGTCCTATAAAAATGACATTATGAGCAATTGTCGAATTTTTTCCAATTTGAACGTTTTCACCATAAGCATGCTTATTTAACATGATAGACTCTCATTTGTGATCTTTTATATAATGAAATCCACGAGTTTGCTTATTTGAAATCCTTCAGCATATTCATTTCCAGATAGAAACCCCCAGTATCTTTCTCTCTCAAAGATTTCTCTTTTCCATCGTGCTTGTCTTTGTGCCCATTCCGTTACATATTGTGAAAGCAATGTCTCCTTGAGGCTATATTCTTTATTATTGAAACTAAAGAATACATTTGGCTTGAAAAAATTTACATGGTCATCATATGCATTTGATTGATACATAAGAAAATTTCTCACGTTTCTAAAGGCTGTTCGAGATATTTTCCAGACTGTTTGGTGATCTGTGTTTACATCTCCAAACCAATGGGTGAATACTGTATCGATTTTATATTTATTAGCGACACTTTCAAGAAGTTGCATGATTTTTTTGTTGTATGTTAATTGGCTATTAGGTTCTTTGGTTGTTGGAATATACTCTACTCCAATTAATTGAAATGCATTTAGTCCACATCTTAGGGCTTCATCTTCTGCCATACCTTCGGTTGCATTTTCTCCGTAATTGGAACCACATACCACAACAGATAAGATGCGGTGACCTTTATCCTTTAATTTTTTTAAAGTTAAGCTACATCCGAGCTCAATATCATCCCAGTGTGCGCCGACGGCCAGTATGTTCATCACATGTTCCTTCATCTTTCGCATAAGTTTAGTAAGAAAATGATGCTACTGGATTCATACAATATCTGTCAATTGACAAGTGTAATGTGACCTCTGGATTTGAATGATATCCTTAATAATTTGATCCCATGATTTTAAATTATTTACATTCATATCCTCTCGATGGACATGTAAACTTGGCACTCTTGTATTCAAATTATTAATCACATTATATTTTACATTCTTTAGTAATTTTCGGTGAGGACCAATATCCGACAGGAATGATTCTTTAGCAAGGAATGCACCTTCTGATGCAGCGTTATAAGAATTTTCTATGATCGTTGTTGTTATATAGTATTTTGCTTTCTTTAATAGATTGCATACGTCTAATTGTGGCAATATGCCACACAAAACCACTAAATTATCTTTTTGTACACGAGCTGGAACATCTTCTTTTATACCTGTAATAATAAGACGAAGATCTGGATTAGATTGCCGGAGGTGTAAATAAATTTTGTAAACATCATCAATGCATTTATATCGACATGTGCCTACAGCCACTGCTATATTTTCAATATTGTTAAAAAACAAGTTGTTTTTGTAAGTACTGATTTCTTCATCACTTCCATTGACAGATACAACAAACTTATCTTTGAAAGAGCGATCTAGTAAACTCAGAGAAAACTCTGATTCTGCCGAAATAATATCGGCATATCGCATACTTTTTTTAATCAATAAACCCAAGAGCTTTAACTCTAAAGAGCGCTTGAAAGATACATAACCTAATCCAACAAAAGGTAAAACATTGCCGATATGAAGCCAGTTGACTCTTCCTACCTTGCATGGCAGGGGAATACCATATGAATAGTAAAAATCAATTTTTCCAATATCACTGATGAATTGATTAAGCCGTGATGAATAATTAAATACTTTTGCGGTTGGATTTTGCCGTACAAAACAATAATGATTATTAGGAAATTTTTTTTCAATTCCTTTTAATCTAGAATTTAAGGCAAAACAAGACCCACCGTGCTTATCAAACCATTCTAAATAGGCTAAAATTCTTTTCAACGCGCCACCAAGATAGGAATATGAAAGATTAAAAAGATATGATTTATAATTATATTCCTGTAGCGTTTCAGTTTTAGGTGTTATAAACCGCATCTTGCTTTATTCTCCTCAAATTTTTACTCATTTTGTCTCGACCCCTCTTTTTTCGCTACGAGATTTAAATTGTCAACAGCCCCTACAAAATCACTAATAGCATTAGAAATGGAAATAGATCTTTGGAATCCCGTAGAAAAAAGTTTTTCTGCTGAGTAATAACGATTTGCAAAACAACCACTCCCAGATCGGTAAATCTGCAACAGCATATTAAGAAAAAAAGTGGGTAATTTAATTGATTTTATTCGTGGTTGTTTCATCAAAAATGAACGCATTAATTCTTCCACTTTATCATATCGATTATTAGGATCATCATCAGCAGAACAAATAAATATTCCGGAAGAAATAGATGTATATTCGGTTAAGTGTAATAATGCTCTTACCACGTCTTTGACGGGTATAAGATTTAATAGGCGTGTTCCATGAATTGATGAACGAATAAAATTGGTTATAGAATTTCCGTGTCGAATTTTAAATAACATTTTTTTAAGATTTTGCCCACCGGCACCAATTACCCCTGTTGGTCGCAAAATACACACCTTCAGCTTATCGCTAGCTACCTCTAAAAAAATTCTCTCTATATCATATTTTGTCTTCTCATAAATGGTTTCCGGATAACATATAGATTCCTCATCCAAAAAAGATGAAGAATTATTCCCAAAAACCATCGCAGTTGAACAATGTATTAATCTGGAGATATTAGATTGAAGGCATGTTTGCGCCAAATTTTTGGCCATTCTTATATTTTCATTAGCTGAAGACTGATAAGAATAGGCAAGATTAATAACAGTGGCGCTAAGTTTCAACGCAGATTTAATAGAATTCAGCTTTAGTAAGTCTGCTTCAATCCAATTATTACAGCCTTGAGCAGTGCGTGTGATAGGTAGACACTTATCAAGCCCGACTTTTTTAATAAAATGCTGCCCTATAAAGCCAGATGCACCAAAAACAATGGGTTTGGAAACCGGAGTCATTTTGATCATTATTTAAAAACTATAAAAATGGAAATATTCTCACATTAGGCAAGATTATATACCCATTACACTGCAAAAAGTATACTTCACCAGTCTCTGGCGGAAAGCGTTTAAGTGGAAAGAGCAAACGTACAGCAGTAACTTACAAGGACGTTCTTTGGAAGCGAGCGTTTTGTGCGGGCGTGGCGATGACGGCTTCAGCAGGAATCGCCGCAAAGAGTATAGTTCGCTTGACAATAGAATACAAAAATTATAAATAATGTTCTCATGTACGCCAAGCGTACTTTATTAAGCTGCCATTTGCTAGCGGGTAATGTAGTAATTATGAACTTATTAGCTGAGAAAATCTTCGTTACAGGGGCTGATGGTTTTATTGGCTCTCATCTTGTTGAGCGTTTGGTTAGCATCGGATGCTCTGTTAGGGCATTTGTTTGTTATAATTCTTTTGGAACTAACGGTTGGCTAGATACATTGCCATCAGTAATAAAAGACTCTATTGAAATACAAAAGGGAGATATTCGAGACATTGGGTGTGTGAAGAAAGCCATGAAGGAATGCGGCATTGTTTTGCATTTGGCAGCTTTAATTGGTATTCCTTATTCCTATTATTCTCCATATAGTTACATTGATACAAATATAAATGGAACATTAAATATTGTACAGGCATCACTAGAATTAGGCGTTCAAAAAATAATTCATACTTCAACGAGCGAAGTATATGGAACTGCTCGCTATGTGCCAATTGATGAGGCGCATCCATTGCAAGCCCAATCTCCCTATTCGGCTAGTAAGATTGGTGCGGATCAAATCGCTATGTCGTTTTATACCTCATTTGAGGTTCCAGTTAGTATTATTCGTCCGTTTAATACTTTTGGACCGAGGCAGTCTACCCGTGCGTTTATTCCAACGGTTATTATGCAAATACATGCAGGGCAAAAGAAAATCCAATTAGGTTCTCTTTCTCCTACAAGAGATTTTTCATTCGTTGCGGATACAGTCTCGGGATTTATTGAAATGGCAAAATCAGATCGAGTGATTGGCGAAGTAGTAAATTTTGGCAGTAATTTTGAAATTTCAATGGCAAACACAGTACAATTGATAGCAAATCAGATGGGTGCCAGTATAGAAGTAATTCAAGATAAACAGCGTCTTCGTCCTCCCAAAAGTGAGGTGGAGCGTTTGTGGGCAGATAATCGTAGAGCGTTACAACTAACAGATTGGCAGCCGCAATATAGTGGAAAAGAAGGTTTTATTAGAGGACTAAAAGAAACCATTAAGTGGTATCAGGCAACAGAAAATATGAAATATTATCAATCGACTTTATATAACGTATAAAGTATGCACAAACTCAAAACTAAATTCTTCATTTAAAATGGCAAGTACTTCCATGACATATTCCTATTTTTAATTCCTTAATAATAAAATCTTGATCATTATCGCTCAAATCGTAATAAAGTGGTAACGTTAACGTATATTGATAATAAGTTTCCGCGATAGGAAAATCACCTTTCTGAAATCCAAATTGTCGATAATAAGGCTGTAGATGTACGGGAATGTAATGCACATTTACATTAATACCAACCGTTCGTAAATAATCAAACAAAACTTTACGTGAGATACTCGTTTGGCTAGGATCTATTTGAATGACATATAAGTGATATGCTGAGTAATTATCAAACATAATCGAGGGTAAAATCATGGGAAACTTAGATAAATAACTATTGTATCGCTCCGCTAATATATTTCTTCTATGAACAAACTTATTAATTCTTTGTAATTGACTTAGCCCTAGTGCACATTGCAAGTCTGTGATTCGATAATTAAACCCCAAATTAATTTGTTGATAATACCATACACCATGTGATTTTTCAGACATCCTATTTTCATCACGAATAATGCCATGAGATCGTAAAAGTTGCATTTTTTTCGCAAGTTCAGAATTATTTGTGACTGCCATCCCACCTTCACCTGTCGTAATAATTTTGACAGGATGAAAACTAAATACAGTAATATCAGAATATTGGCAGTTACCTATGGGACGCTTTTTATATAATCCACCAATAGCATGACTTGCATCTTCCACAATTTTAAAATGATAATGATCCGCTAATTGCTTAATAGCTTCCATATCACAAGATTGTCCAGCAAAATGTACTGGGACAACTATCTTTGGAAGTTTTCCTGTCTTTACCGCTTTTTTAAGTTTCTCAGCCAATGCATAAGGACACATATTGTACGTCTTTGCATCTATATCCACAAAATCAACGCTAGCTCCACAGAACAATGCCGCATTAGCAGTTGCAACAAAAGTATTAGGTGTAGTCCATAGAATATCCCCTGCCTTCAATTTTAAGGCAAGATATGCTAAATGCAATGCTGCTGTGGCATTACATACAGCTACTGCATATTTTGCCTCACAATAGGCTGATATCTTGTCTTCAAAAGTATTGATTAAAGGGCCTTGCGTTAACCAATTAGAACGTAAAGCCTCTGTTACTGCATCCATATCACTCTGATCAATATGATGATGTCCATAGGGAATGAGTGACATGAATTAAACCTTTATGATTTCATCTAAAATCATTGCATCTAATTTGTGTGTATTTGTCGAAGAATTATATTCAAATCCTTGCCATACTGGCTTACCTACTTCGCCAATACAGTTTATAGTAAATTCTACCTCGTGAGCAAATTGAATGGTAGGTTGTATCAGATAATGATCTGCAAATTCCAATACTAGATGACTATCACTTTCAGGACACATCACTTCATGTAATTTTTCACCAGGACGCATGCCTATAATTTTGTGTGAAGCATGTGCAGATAAAGTACGAGCTAAATCAACTATTTTCATCGAAGGGATTTTTGGAACAAAAATCTCCCCGCCATGCATACGTTCAAAGCTTTTCAAAACAAAATGAATACCTTGTTCTAAGGTTATCCAAAAACGTGTCATTTTTTCATCGGTTATAGGAAGTGCATCAGCACCACTAGCAAGTAATTTTTTAAAATACGGAATCACTGAGCCCCTTGAGCCAATCACATTTCCATATCTTACAACAGAGAAGCGCGTTCGCTTGTGTCCTTTTATATTATTAGCAGCGACAAATAATTTATCAGAGACAAGTTTAGTTGCTCCATACAAATTAATAGGACAAGCAGCTTTATCAGTGGATAAGGAAATGACTCTATCTACACCAAGAGCAAGGGATGCATCAATGACATTGATTGCACCATTAATATTTGTTTTAATGCATTCTATTGGATTATATTCTGCAGTAGGTACTTGTTTGAGAGCTGCTGCATGGATTACGAAATCAACATCCTCCATAGCCATTCTTAAGCGTGCTGCATCTCGTACATCCCCAATAAAATAACGCATACAATTTTGATCAAATAATTGTGCCATTTCATATTGCTTTAGTTCATCACGTGAAAAAACAATTAATCGGCTTGGTTTATACTTTTTTAGAATAATTTCGACGCATTTCTTACCAAAACTACCTGTACCACCTGTGATTAAAATTGTTTTATTATCAAACATAACTTATATTTCCCTGTCATTTTCGGTATTTATTAGCTTAAATGAGCAATATAAATACTTATATATAATTCCTTAAACAATCGGAGATTCTCGTCTTTATACAACAATTCGTCTAGTAATTGTAGAGTAATGAGAGATATTGATATGGTCAAGCGTATTTGAATTTCAATTAATAATTTTTCATAATATTGGTAGATTACATTATGACATGCTTGATGAGGATTACATTTAATTTGAATGTCTTTCCTAAAAGACCTAATGGATGCTCTTAACATAATCGTAATAATTTAATAAATCAAATCCCATGCTTATTTAAAGATATTGTACAAATTTAGGTACGTTTACCCTGAGCTTTGGGTGGTCTAAATTGCGGAGGGCACTATAGTAATATATATTTTTACATTTTATTCGTTAATGAGTTCATCTACATTGTAATTACGACTTGCCGGTTGTTGGATAAAATTCCAATAATGTATAGAAGAAATTCCGTCTCCAGCTCTTTTTATACCCAAATTTTTTTCAGAAAACAATTCACCATTTTGAATTGGACATAATGCAACAAGACTTTTTCTTATTATTTTTTGTGTGCTTAATTCTAAAGCAGTTGGCCTTTTACAGCTATCCCCTAATGCCAATTCGATTTCACGAATGGCATTAACCATATTCTTTAACTCATGTGGTTCCAATGAAGCAAGATGATCTGGGCCACTCATATCACGTCCTAATGTAAAGTGTTTTTCAATCAGCACCGCTCCTTTAGCAACAGCTGCAATGGGTACTGCAATACCTTTTGAGTGATCAGAGTAACCAACAGGCAGATGAAAAGCCAATTTTAGAGTGTCTAAAACTGATAAATTAATGTTAGCAAAATCTACGGGATATTCAGAAGTACAATGCAATAGTGTAACTTTTTCTTTTAAAATTTTTTGACCTTCTTCAGAACAATAAGCTTGTAAAAAAGATTGGTTAGAAGGTTTGTTATATTTATCATACAGATAACCAAAGGCGAGCACACCTAATGCTGTTTCAATATCTCCTAACGTTGCCATACCTGTAGAAAGAATGACATTACAATCACTTTTAGCGATTTGCAATAACAATGGAGCTGTTGTAATTTCACCAGAAGAAATTTTAATAATCGGTAGCTGTAAAGTATCTATCAAAAAACTTACACTTTTTTGATCGAATGGCGTAGATAAAAATTGTATATTACGTTTAGCACAATAATGGTAGAGATGCAAATGATCTTCTTTACTTAATTCCAATCTCTTTAACATTTCATATTGTGATTCATGAATGCTTGTCGTGTTAAGTTGATATTCTGCTTTAAGTGCGGTTTTTGTAACAAGTTGATCCGCTGAAAAGGTTTGAAACTTAATAGCATCTGTACCTGCTTCTACGGCAACATCTACCATTTTTTCTGCTAATTCTAGGGAACCATTATGATTAACCCCCGCTTCAGCTATAATGAAGGTTTTGTTTTTTTTCATGGAATTCTCTTAAATTTATTTGGATATCATAGAAATGTTTATGAATAATCTTTTTAAGATTCGTTTTTTTTAAAATATTTTTTATTTTATTAGCAGTATTATCTTGTTTATATGGTGACGTCATATTTTTCAAAGTCATTTGGAATTCAGCAGATAATGCTCGTTCTATTGCAGTAATGATTGCATTCTTTTTAGCTTGACAATTAATCACGGAAGAAGCACGCAAACGATTTAATTGACGATTACCAATATTAACAGTGGGTTTATGAAAATAGGGTACTTCAATCAAACCACTAGAAGAATTACCAATTACAACATCTACAAACTGTAACAGGCTTAAATAATTAATATCTCCAAGGGTAACATATGAAATTGCTCGCTGATTTCTTTTCAAGATATATTGATCAATTTCCAAATTAATCAACCTACCCATTTCATCCGCATTAGCTTTTGTAAAAATAAGTTTTGCTTGTGGAAAGTGATCTAATGCACAAAATAAAGCGATTAAAGCAGATTTATTTTCATTTGAATGAATGGTTTCGGGATGATAAGTCACTAAAAAGTTTTGCGTTCCCAGTTGAAAGTTTATTTTTTTTTCTAATTCAGATTGAGCTAATAATTTTAATTTTGCAATACGCTCTAATCCTGGAGCACCAACGTTAAACACTCTCTCTGGATGTTCACCAAGTTGAATGACACGTTTTTGATATATTTCAGCTGCAACAAAATGTAAATGAGACATTTTTGTAATGGAATGTCTAATCGCATCATCTATCGCTCCTTCAGAAAGTTCACCTCCATGGATGTGTGCTAATGGAATCTTCTGTATTAATGCGGCTTGCGCTGCAGCCAGTAGCTCAAAGCGATCTCCTAATAAAATCAAGATATCAGGTGATAACCTTTGCAAAGCATCCGCAAATCCAATCATACCCAATCCAACTGATTTAGTGATCCCTGCGGCCGAATCAGTTGATAATAACATTTCAACTTTTGCATCAATCTTAAAGCCATCAGCCTCTATCAATTGATAGGTTAATCCAAATTCTGGTGAAAGATGCATTCCTGTTACAATGAGCTGCAACTGTATATCTGGATCATTTTGAATTTCTTTCATTAACCAATATAACAAGCTATATTCTGCTCGCGTACCTGTTACAACAGCCATCTTAAACTTAAATGGAGTTGTAGGTGACATATTTTTCTCCTAAAACTACACTACTAGGGATATTGATTAATCGATTTGCTAAACTTTCGGCAGTGGATAAATCCATTTTGGGTGCTTGTTGATACATAGGTAAAGAATGCATAAGATCCCAAGCAGGACGTACACTAATATTTTTTTGATTTAAATTTTTTAATAAGTCAGTATGTAAATGACTATATTGTGCATCTAAAAGAAAGGTATTTAACCAATAATTACTTTTTGCATAGATTGGTTCAGTAACAAAATTTACACCTTCAATATTCGCAAATAGTTGCTGATATTGGAATGCTAATGCTCTTTTTGCTTTTAAAAAATATTCAATTTGTTCTAACTGGGCACAACCTAAAGCAGCATTGATGTTAGGGAGTCTATAATTATATCCCGCTTGATCATGGTAAAAACGCCATTGATGTGGCAATTTAGCTGTAGTGGTAAGGTGTTTTGCTTTTTTTGCAATGTCATAATGATTAGTTAGTATTGCTCCACCACCACCTGTAGTAACGATTTTATTACCATTAAAGCTAAGTATTCCCATCAGGCCATGATAACCAACATGTTTGCCTTTATAATAAGTTCCTAAAGCTTCAGCTGCATCTTCAATAATAACAAGATGATATTGGTCGGCTATTTCGCATAATAAATCTAAATCTGCTGGATGGCCAAAAGTATGCATCACACAAAGCGCGCGTATAGGCCGATGAGTTAATCGATTATAACATACACCTTGCTTAATTTGTGTTATCTCTTTTAAGTAAGTTACTAGTTTTTGCGCATCCACACCAAAAGTCATTTGATCACTATCTACAAAATGTGGCGTAGCAGAACAATAATGAATCGCATTACAAGTACCAACAAATGTTAAAGTAGGAACTAATACTTCGTCTTTTGGTTGTATGCCTGCTAACAAAAAGCTGATATGAAGTGCGGCTGTGCCATTACTGGTAGCAATAGCATATTTTGATCCAGTATAATCTGAAAGTTCTTGTTCAAAACGATCAACAAATTGTCCAGCAGAAGACACCCAACCAGTATCAATGCATTGTTTTACATACTCCCATTCTTTTCCTTTGAAACAAGGCTCATGTAAGGCTTTTAGAGAAGGTAATTTTATCCATTCATTGAAAATTTGAAGTAAATTTTCAATGCTTAATTGCCTTTTCATATTACGCTACTCTCAATAAGAGTTAATCATTCTGCAATACTTATTTATTTTCTTCAATTGAAGAAAATAAATAAGCTGAATATTATGTAAGAAAAATGGCTGGCTCTCAAACATTTTCTTAGACATACTGATCTTTGGAGTTGCAATCCTTTTTACAGACGACTATTTTTAAAGCTTCAAGAATTCATGGATTATTTTTAATCCTACCTTACCACTTTTTTCAGGATGAAACTGGCATCCATAAAGTAACCCGCGTCTTAAAACAGCAGGGATTTTAATTCCATTATAATCGCAATTGGCAAGACAATGTTTTTCGTTTTTTAGGATGGTTAAATAAGAGTGCAAAAAATAAACTGAGGAACCAACTCCAATATTTTGTAGTAAGGTACCACTCCAAGTGTTTTTATCGCTTGATAGAATCAAATTATTCCATCCGATATGTGGAATTTTATGGAAATCGTGGTTATTATTGATTGTAGGAATTATTTCTACCTTTCCAGGAATAATTCCTAATCCTGCATTATGTCCAAATTCATTACTACTTTCTAACAACATTTGCATACCAAGACAAATACCCAAAAAAGGGCGTTCCATTTCAGCATACTCTAGCAATGAATCAACTATACCTAGCGAATTTAATTGAGCCATCCCTGCAGAAAAAGCTCCTACACCAGGGAGAATTAAATAGGATGCATTTTTTATCTCAGCAGGAGAATTGCTAAAAACAGCATCAGCACCACAATGCTTAACGGCAAGCCCTATGCTAAGCATATTCCCTAAACCGTAATCAACTATGGTAATTTTTTTCGTCATATTGTGTTTTTTGTAAAGAAATGCGAGGTCGACAAAAACCTCTACTTTCTGCAGCTTTTCTTATCTCCTGTATAGAAAGGCGGTTGTAATGTAAAACATCCGCCATTGCAACAGCATCAACTTTACTAGTTTCAATTACGCTTATCAAATCTTCAATTGAACCCATTCCACCACTTGCAATAACAGGAATCGAAACTGCGGTAGTCACTTGTGTTACTAGTTCAATGTCGAAACCTTTGCGAGTACCCTCTTTATCAATAGAGGTCAATAAAATCTCTCCGGCTCCTAAACTTGCTCCATATTTCGCCCATTCAATAACATCCAATCCCGTATGTTCACGTCCATTATCTGTATAAACTTCCCATTTATCCGGACCATTTCTTTTTGCTTCAATTGAAAGCACTATACATTGTGACCCGAATTTTTTAGCAACTTCTTGAATTAATTCAGGTCTTTTAGTCGCAGCTGTATTAATAGCAACCTTATCTGCGCCGCAACGCAGAACATGTTTTATGTCATCAATAGTTCGCAAACCACCACCTACAGTTATAGGAATAAAAACATCTTGTACTGTTTTTTCTATAATATCAGAAAGTTTATTGCGCTGATAAAGGCTTGCAACAATGTCAAGATAAATTATTTCATCAATTCCAGCATCATAATATTTTAGAGCAAATTGGTGAGGATCGCCCACTACTCGCAACCCCTCGAGATGGATACCTTTTATTAAATTAGGTCCTTTAATATCCAATCGTGCTATTAATCTTGCGTTTTTCAAAATCTAAATCTCTATCTATATACATGGGTGTTTCCCAAACAGTGTGTCTTAAAGCCCACTGACCATTTTCATATTTCCATAAATGTGGTGAACGAAATGTATCTACCAATCTTATAAAATAATTTTTATCAAAAATTGGCTGTTCAAACATTTTAGAAGCGATAGGAAATTCTTTTTCATTAATACTGAGATAGCAAAATATCTCATCAGAAAATCTGCTTGGAAATTCTTGATCATAGCGTTTAACTAAAGCAACTCCTTCTTCTCGTGTTATATCACCCGATCGAATTTCTTGAGCAGCATCATAGGTAGCACGACCAATACCAAATTTGCTTAATGTTGTGTAATAATGAAAATCATCTATCTTGTCATCTATGCTGTTATATTTGCTATAGGTACCTGATGTACGTTCTGGAGAAGCCTGAAACCCGCCATGTTCAACAGCATAATAATAACAACTTTGCGGATGCCATTTTAAATAATATCCGAGATAGTGAACTTCAATTTTTTTTTCCTGAATCTCATTCGGATCAGCAGGAAGATAAGGCAATAAGTCATGCTGAGTCAATCCGAATGACTCGATCAGCTCTGCCACAGATACCCCGCCAAGATATATCTGGTTTTTATTCTTCATTACAAAGTAAGAATTATCTCTGGTAGCCTTTTCCGCATCATTTTTTGGGTTCCCGTATTCAGCTTCATTTTCACCATAAATTATAAGCGGAACATTAAACAAACTAGCAATCTTTGGAGCTAATGATTTTTGTCCTATTACAAAAGGTTGAAATGGATGCAATATTTTCTCTAACGAAAGACGGGTCAATAACCGATGTACCCTTCCATTTGGTGTGACACAATGGTTATCATGCCCCGCATGTATCCACGCCTGGAAATTTTTATAACCCCAATCTGTATAAATGTGAGGCGCCCACGTTATTGTTAATGGATGCATTTTATATTTATTTTTTAAAATATGTGCCGCGTAAAAACTATCTTTTCCACCTGAACCCGGCACAATACAATCATATGATCCATCTTTGCTGCGATGTTTATCACATAATTCTTGTAACTCTTTTTCTCTACCATTCCAAGAAATTGTTTTTTGTTTCTTCTGCGTATAAAGACAAGCATCACAAATGCCATCTTGATCAAAAAAAATAGTTTTTTTGGTTGTATGGTTTGTATGTTGATATTCAACAGCAGAATTGGGTCGTTGGTTTGATATCACACAATTTTTACAGAATTTGACTTCTTTTGGTAATCCATATTTCACTTCAAAACTTTTTTGCTCAGGGCCAAATAAAGTTAAATCGATTTGTTCAGGATAGGTAATTTTATCCATAAGATAATCCTTTAGGATAGAAAATGTCAAATCATCAGCTATCGTTCTAAATTCCTAATTAGGCCGGAGTTTAACAATCCTTTATAGAAGATTCAATCTATTTTTATGCAGTTGTAGCAGCAATGTTGTAATGTCCTATTGAGCAAAAACAGGCGAGCTGGTAAGAAAACTCAACTCAAAAATTAGAGGATGGGCAAATTATCACCGACACGTAGTTGCTAAAAGAATCTTTCAGCAAGTAGACCATACAATCTTCCGGATGATATAGCGGTGGATCAAACGAAGCCATTTTTAGTAAGATAAAACCCAAAACTCAGGTTAAAGTAATATCACCATGTGGATAAGCCACCGTCTACATAGAATACTTGTCCCGTAATATAACTTGCAGCATCACTAACCAAAAATAACATAGGTCCTGCAATTTCTGTTTTTTTTGCCATTCTTCCCATAGGCACACGTGAAGAGTACTTTTCATTAAATTTTTTGTTTTGACCACTGGCAACGCCACCAGGGCAAAGCGCGTTTACACGTATACCGTGTTCAGCCCATAAGGTGGCAAGGTGTTTTGTTAACCCAATTACGCCAGCTTTCGAAGTGGTATACACAGCGGGGGTTCCCATTGCTTTTCCGGCATATTCTCCGCCTGAATAAATTCGATGATCTGGTGCTAATAGGCTATAAATAGAACTAGTTTGCAAAATTACTCCTTGTCGATTATCGAGCATATGCTTTCCCACCGCTTGTGCCATCATAAACATACCATCGATATTGACAGACATTACTTCCCGCCACGTTGTTAATGAATACTCGAGGAAACATGCCGAATTAAAGTCCGCTGGTCTAGCAACTGCATTATTTAATAAAATATCAACTTTTGAAAATTGTTTTATAATCTCATAAATTGTTTTTTTTATTTTACCTTGCTGTGTAATGTCACAAACAAAACCATAAATCCTATGATCACCATAGTGATTACTGAGCTCATTAACTAACTCATTCAGGGGTTTTTCTTGTATATCTATGCCAATTACAACTGCACCTGAATTACATAATGCTTTACAAAATTCTGAACCTAAAATACCAGCAGCACCTGTCACTATCGCAACTTTGCCGTCCAATCTAAATAATTGTTGATAGAAACCCATTTTATAAATCCTTTCTTTCTTTTGCTAAAAGCTTGACAAATTTCCAATCTATTATAGAGTCAATATCGATAGATCGTTCTGTAGGCATTACATATAATAATGTTTGATTTGATATAGCCATTTCCGAATGAAATAAACAGTTCCGTCTCCAAACATATATCGAAGCATTCATGTCGTAAGTTAAAGGAACATCTTGTCGTCTATAAATTAAATTGTCTGGTTGTTTTGATAATTGTGCAAAACCGGCTTGGTTGATTTCGACCATGTTAAAATAAGGTGAGTGTCTGGAAGGATAGGCTGTTACTACGTTTTCAGCTTTTTTATTTTCAACCAGCATATTAAATGCTAAAATAATATCTTCGACGGACCGAAGTGGTGAGGTTACATCTAAGTCCACAACAAAATCAACCTTTTTTTCAAAAACACGTTCTGCTTCTAGTACTGCATGTTGTATAACAGGTAGTTTGGGTGCTGTTGCTGTTGCTAAATCTGTCGGGCGATCAATTACATGATCAGCCCCCCACAGAAGGGCGGTTTTTCGTATAACTGGAGAATCACTACTAACAATAATTGGGAAGAACAGTTGTGTTTTTTTTGCTTGAATAATACTATGTGCAATAAGTGGCTTCCCGCGCAATCGAAGAATATTTTTATTTTTAAGGCCTGTAGAGCCACCCCGGGCGCAGATTGTGCATATTACATTCATACTTTTACCCAGGTTTGAGAGATATTTGCGTATTCAATTATATCAATTAATTTAACTAAATACAGACCATGCTCATAATCACAGAAATTATCAAATTCTCCGTTAAGTACAGCCAGATGTTGTTTGATATAGGTTTCTGATATTCCTGCTGAGTTAATTATTATATTACCGTTCACATATAATAGACCATTAATTAAATCGATAAAAAGTGATTGATGAGTTGTATTAATAATAATATTACGATGTGGATGTCGATCTAAATAATTCATTTGTAAGTTTGCCATAGGACAATGTGTATTTTTCATGAGAATAGAGTAAGAGTCATCACTAGTGATTTCAAGTGGACTAAAATGACCACCTAATGAGGTTAATTCAAGACTGGGACCGCAAAACCATATACAGCAATCTAATTCATGGCTTAAATCTCTAAGAGCACCACCTCCATATTCTTTTTTTGCTGAATAACAATTTTGATAGTCAATTTTTTGACGCCATGCGGGTAAATAAGAACCAACATAAGCAGAAAAGGTAAGAAGCTTTTCGTCCCTAATAAGTTTCTTAGCATGATTTAATAATTCATGAAATCGTAAGTTATAAGCAACAAGAATTTTCGCAATATTGTTTTTTGACAATGGCATTGCTGTTGAAAATAATGGTTTTTCAACTAATACAATACCGCGATAATCATATTGAATTAATTTTATTAAGGCCTCGTAGTGTTTATGGGTTGGATTTGAAATGATGATATAATCAAAATGTTTTTTTTCTAAAGCTTCTTCAATTGTTGAGTAGTACTTATACTCCAATTTTTTTTGTGAGGTAACTAAAGAAACATCACATCCTAGATTTTTTAAAATTTGCGTATGTTTTTTGCCAATTGACCCATACCCGATGATTAAGCATCGCATATTGATTCAATAACCTCCGGTTAATTGTATTAAACTACCTGCACACATGATGCTTTGATTACATACCAAATCTGTTACATAGCTTGCTATTTCAGCAGGATGGGCAAAGCGGCCCATTGGCATTTGTGAGATTCGTTGTTGATAATATTCCGGTTGAAGACGCTTTTTTTCTGCCCATGCACTATTTTCATGTTCAAATACATTGGGCAATACCGCGCAAAGCATAACATTATATTTAGTGTAATATCGAGCAGCACTTTTAACATAAGCATTTACAGCGGATTTTGCGGCTGCGTAAGCTGGAGCACATCTTCCAGTTAAACTACCATCAGAGCTAATGTGGACGATTCGACCGAATTGGTTTTGCATCATGTAAGGTAGAAAAGCATTGTTAAGCTCTAAAGCTATTTCGAGGTTAATTTGCATGGATTTTCTAAGTATATCTTTTTTTACAGGGAATTCATCTCCCTCGAAGCTTTTTCCTAGGCTATGAATAATGATGTTAGGGTATATTTGTTGATTTTTTATGTTATCTATCATTTTTTGCAGTTCAGTATCATCCGTTAAGTCTCCATGAAAGATTACATGTGTTTTTTTAGAGGAAAGTTGTTGGAGAAGCGCTTTCAATTTTGGTAAAGATCGACCTGTTAGAATTAAACGCATATTATTTCGATCAAGAGATTTTGCAAGCTCAAATCCTAAGCCTTGTGAGCTACCAGTAATTAAAGCAATTTTTTGGGATGACATAATATTTTTCCATAATCATCTGCCTCATCTGACATTCTATAAATTTTAAACGCTAAGTATCCTGAAGTGTAATAGGTATGGCGATTTTATCATCACCAGATGGTGTGACTTCAGTGGCTATTTTATATTCTGATACCAGTGTTTTTAATAACCGAATTAATTCAAAATTATCAACATACTTAGTTAGGCATAGTTTTTCCAATTGGGTATATATTGATTTTATATCATTAAAATCTCTGTATTGTGATTTTGTTTGTAAGATTTTTTTGTAGGGAGTAGGTTGTAATGTTTCATGAGAATAAAAACATTCTTCATACAATTTTTCACCAGGTCTTAATCCTGTATAAGTAATTTTAATATCTTGATTAACTACTTTGCCTGCTAATTTTATCATTTGCTCAGCTAAGTAGCTAATCTTAACGGGTTCGCCCATGTCTAATACAAAAATCTCTCCGCCTTGTCCTAAAAAAGTTGCTTGTAAAATAAGTTGTGAGGCTTCGGGAATAGTCATAAAGAATCGGGTGATTTCTGGGTGAGTTACTGTAACGGGACCACCTTCTTCAATTTGCTTTCTAAATAAAGGTACGACACTACCAGCGGAATTGAGAACATTGCCAAACCGTACAGTAATGAATCGGGTAACTTGGGTGTAATGATTTAACCCTTGACAAAAATACTCAGCAGCTCTTTTTGTTGCCCCCATGATGTTACTAGGATTAACTGCTTTATCTGTTGAAATAAGAACAAATTTTTCTACGCTAGCTTCGATTGCTTCTTCAGCAATAATACGTGTGCCAACAATATTATTATAAATAGCCGTGCGTGGTTGATGTTCTAGCAAAGGAACATGTTTATAAGCTGCTGCATGAAAAATTAGATTAGGGCGATATTTATTTAATAATATTTGGATACCAATGCGATCAGTTATGCTTAATAAAACGGTGTGCAATGAACATGAAGGAAAATTTTTGCGCAATTCCATGTCAATAGAATAAAGATTGTATTCATTATTATCTATGATGACGAGGTGAGCTATCTCATTTATAGATGCAACTTGTCTACTTATCTCTGAACCTATAGATCCACCACCACCTGTAATTAAAATGGTTTTATTCTTTAAATTGGACCGGACTTCAGACCATGGACAAGTCACGGGATAGCGGCCTAATAAGTCTTCTAGGGAAATACTACGTAAAATACTAATACTAACACGACCGTTCGCTAAATCTTTAATTCCTGGTAGTGTATAACAAGGCACGTTGGCTTTTGTACAAAGATCTACTACGGTACGCATATTTGCAGAGGAGGCAGAAGGAATCGCAATGAGTACTAAGTCCGCATGATACTTGGAGATAATGGTAGGTAAATCTTTAGTAGCGCCGACAACCCGAACACCGTGGATTTCACGACCATTTTTTTTGATATCATCATCAATGAATGCGGCGGGATTATAATGATGACTATTATCACGTAATAAATCACGTACCAATCCTTCCCCAGCATTTCCTGCGCCAACAATAATAACGCGTTTATAATTATAATATGATTGTTTATAATCTTTAGTAAAGCGTACTAATAATCGTGCTGAAGACAAAAGGCCAGCCAAAAATATACTGTAAAGTAAAGCGATAATATATCTTGGAAATAAAGTAATATAAGATGAAGCGGGTATAAAGGAGATTTTTTCTACTAAGCTAATTCCCAGAAAGTTTCCTGTGGTAATTCTTAATGTAACCCAGGCGATAATGCAGCCCCATATTGAGACATAACAAATTTTACCTAGATCTTGTACAGAGGCGAAGCGCCAAAAACCACGATATAAGCCGAACAATCTAAATATTAAAAATTGGGTGGGCAATATTAAACATAAACTTGTAAGAATAGGTTTCCAATAAATAAAAATTAATGAAAAATTTATTGCTGTTTTATCTATGTTATTAGCTTGCGCTCCTAAGGAGTAAGAAACAACAGTAAGATCTGCCATAGTCGCGATGATAACCCAGTAGGCGAATGCCCACGCTATCATAACGGCACATAAATCATAAACAGTAGCAATAATACGCCCGTGCGAACGAATTTTTTTAGTAATCTTTAATTGGTCAAGAAAATAGAAAAATGTTGGTAAAAAGCTTCGCTTTGATAATTCCATTAATTTCTGTGAAATTAACATTTCCAACCATCCTGTGTTTGGTGTAAATAGCCATTCCTATTGCGTTTTTAGAAAATGATTTATTGATACAGCCCCGCGACTTATATTGATACAGCCCCGCGACTTATATTGATACAGCCCCGCGACTTATATGATCTCTGTGATTATAAGCATTGACTATACCCGACATTTCTGGAAATGTCGATTGCACTTCTCATAGTTGGCGAGCGCCCATCTAGCGGGTATTATCTCCTTCTTTTTTAAATATTAAATGGTTACCTAAAGCGGGATTAATTAGACTCGGTAAAGGGGTTATACTTCTTAATTAGTTCTTTTTCAAACTCTAATAGATCTTTTTTTCTTTCTTTTATCCGCCTGCATGGTATGCCAACATATATACCCCAAGGAAGTAAGTTATTATTGATAAATGTCATTGTCCCTATACTGCATCCTTCACCTAAGTGAGAAGGTCCAATGATAGTACAAGAACACCCGATAATGACATGTTTCCCAATAACAACCTTCCCACCTTTGTATGAAACGAATTCAGGTGGAACAACCTGCCCAGTTAATGTTTTTCCAGTATAATCGTCAGATGCACTATGAATTATAGTATTTGTCGCTACTGTCGAGAAATCGTGTATTTCGATCCCCAAAGACCCATTTAAATGAGAATTTCTTGCGATGAAAACATAATTTCCTATGGTAATTGAACCTTTAACAGCAACTAATATTACAAAGTCGTCTATCCTAACATTGTTTCCGATAGAAATATTGTGAGCGCCATATATTCTTGCATCAGAAGAAATTCTTACATTTTTGCCCAGAGATTTAAATCCAAAATCTTTCAAGTCTGCTTCAGTTAGGTATTTACTTTGTAGCATTGTCTAGTTTTCCTTTTGAATAGATTAGCTGTTACAATGTATGCATTGCAATAGTCAGACTCAATACTACCGGACAGCAAACAGGATCATACCCTTGGTAAAATGCCTGCCTTTGAAATAATTCTTCATAAAAATGTCCTCGACAAGTCGTATTATGATAAATTATAGGCAGTTTTATTTGTGATTTTTGCAACGAATCCGCGTTCTAATTGCCCAACCATGATTTCAATCCAGCATCCACATCTCTCGGTTGAATAGCAAAAGTGTGTGCACTTATTTCTGGATAAGTTCTACTTTTGTAGAGATTCTCAAGCTGCACAGTACCCCAACCAAACGAAGGTGACAAATGATCACACACTTTAGCAACCAAATAAAAAATAAGATATGGCAGTGTTAAAAAGAAAGGCTTCTTCCGTTGCGCATTAGCTGCTTTAATCAGAAATTCATTTAGCGTCACTTTTTGCGGCCCCCCAATGACAAACTCACCTTGAATTTTCCTTTCTATCGCGTTTAAAATAAGTTGAACAAAATCATCAATATACATAGGTTGAGTTTGCGTCTTAAGACCCCCGAAAAGTGGTACAATCTTGTGGTTCTGTATTAGAGATACCAATCGCCCTAATCCATGGTTATCGCCTTTGCCATAGATAAAGCATGGCCGTAGAATAAGATACTGGGGGAATGTGCGAATAATTGCCTCCGCTGCACGCTTTGACTCCGCATACTCGTCTTTGAGATCTTCACGAAGCGCATTCTCACTACTCAAATAGACTATGTACTCAACATCGTTTTTTTTTGCAGCCTCTACAAGAAGTCGCGTTCCTTCAAGATTCACACGTCGAATATCTTCCGGATTATTTTTTCGAAGGAGAGCCGCCATATGCACAACTATTTTTACACCGCTCAGATTATTCTCCAAGAGGTTTTCATCAAACACATTCCCTTCGATAAATTGCACTTGTGGCATAAGTACAGGTTTGCGCGGAGAATCCGGCCGAACAAGTGCTCTCACCGTATAGCGTGGCGACAACGCTTTCAAAAGATGCTGCCCAATAAAACCGCTCGCGCCAGTAATAAAAATCATGTATCACCACGACTTGAATCGAAGCTTCACCATGTCAAGCAACATAGACACAATCAACTTAACCCTAAAACAATGCGACGATCCAAATTGCCTTACATAATGGTGCACACCAATTTCTTTGATAGGGAACTTTAATCGCTTGGCTCCAATTAAAATCTCTGCATCTACAAGGCCACTATTGGTGTGAAAAGTAATCTTATCCAGAAAACGCCGGTGAAGTAGTTTAAAACTACAGTCAATGTCACGATGGTGAATTCCAAACAATAAAAAAACAAGAAAATGAAAACATTTACTGGTTATCACACGTCGCCAGCCTTCAGCACGCTTCAGACGGTAACCAATAATAACGTCAAAATCTTTTGCATGCTCGGCAAGAAGTGGAAGCTCCCGGACATCGTATTGAGCATCTCCATCCGTATAGAACACCCAGTCCTTCTTCGCTTCTTGATAACCAGTAATCATAGCCTGCCCTACACCCATATTTTTCCGATGGTGCACCACACGCACTTCTGAATACTGGGCTGCAAGTTTGTCGGCAATCTCCCCCGTGCGGTCTGGACTATTGTCATTAACGATAATGATTTCAAAGTCATCTGTCAGCTGCCTGGCTATGTCCAGGTTTTTGAGTGTCAGAGGCTCGATTGTATTTTCATCGTAGTATGCAGGGAAGTAAATGCTGAGACTTGAAAGCGGTTTATTCATCATGAATGCTGAACGTCCTATTTGATTTTAAAAACTTAGGATATTTTATATCATAAAATACTATAATTTAGTTTAAAAGCATTAGATTTTTTTTGTAAATTCAGAACCACTTTAAAGAGTAAATTTTCTAGTGTTAGATATCATAACAACTTTCTTTGATTTTTCCAGAATATCCGGTTGGTTGCAAGATCTTTATTTGATTTTCATAAGCTATTTGAGAAACGATTGTTTTTTTTATTATTTCCTGATCGCGAGGCCAAAATAAGATACGTGATTTAACAGGATATATTGTATTCCAATAATCATTAGGATAGATTTTTTCTATCCATTTATCATCTATATTAGGATCATAAAGAGAAATAGGCAAACATTCATAGTCAAGCGCAGTAGCAAGTCCAGTGGACATCCAACCAGAAATAATAAACTTGGGATTCCACTTTTCGATGCTCTCATACAATGGAATTGTTGTATCATCTAATATTGTGCTAGGCAATTCTTTAAGTGATAGATGTAACTCACTTTCAGTTGCTTGAGGGGTAGGGCGATTAATAAATTGAAAATTTTTAAAAATAGGTTGGCTCATAAACTCTTGTATTTTACAAAAGTTACTCAAAATCAAATTAGGGGACAAGATCATAATATTATTATTTTTTGTTTTATTAATTTTGTATTTTATCAATTTTCGACCCACCTTAATATGTGGGATTGATTTTTTTAGATATTTTTCTTCATCATAAGTTAATGTATAGAAGCGATCTACTTTTGGAATTAAAAGACTTCTAAACATTAAGCCATGTTCAAAAAAAACCGTAGGAATAGCTTCATCAATACAAGCATATAAAGGAGGATCAATAGTGATAAAAGCAATTTCTTTTACTTTTTTTGATTTAAGCATATTCCAATAAGATCGATAAAAAGTATATATCCCAATATTTAGCGCAGATACGGTTAAAAAATCGTTAACATTTAAATTTATTTCAGATTGAAGCATTTTTAACTTAGCTGTACACCCAAAAGCATATTTAAAGAGTAAAGCTAAAATGAAGGTAAATTTAGGTTGATCAAAATACTGCATTCCATCTAAAGTAACAGAATCTATTTTTAACGTTACACCTTCTGTTTGTTTTACATAGTCAGCATATAGATAATTTTCTGACGAAACTTTAAAGCTAAAAAATATGTGAGTAAATTTGTTTATATTATTAATCTTGATATTTTTTTTCTTCTTCTTTACTGCTCTCCAAAGTGCAAATGCTCGTAATAAACCCAGACTAAAGATCAACACATCAGATAGCATCATTTTATTTGCAATGGTTATCAGAAAATTTAATAGTTTCGCCTTTTCTCCCCAGGTAGGTTTACTATTGACTGCTAATGCATATATTACCATTTCATGATTTAATGCCCAATAAGGGAGATGTGTTTGAGATTGTAGCTTTGCAACAAAATCAGAAATTTTTTTTTGCATATGATTGTCTATTAACATACAGATAATTCACCACAGGTATTTCCCTGAATGCCTCTCAAATCCTAAAATAGGATTTTTTTCTGATGCGATCTATCCTCATCTAGCCGAATCACGTGCTTCGACTGGAATCCTTGAGCATCGTTTGAAGCAACTCCAATCGCCCGCACATCATCCGGAAGGATAGATTGATCATCAAATACGAAATGAAACTCTTCCGGCGTTGCCCCATAATTCATGTTTTGAAATAAGTATTTCTTTGAACGTGTTTGGACTGCAAAAAATGGCTGGGACCCGAAAATTTTCCCTTTTTTCTGAATGACTCGAACTTTTTCTGGATATCCCAAATCATTGAAAACAACCGAACACTCCAATTCTAGTGGAGGCGCAGAAGGTTCAGGATGTACTGCGTTGAATGCTTCTACCACATCAGCATATTTAAATTTAACATCTGGGAATTTTCGAGCGACCTGAACTAGGATTTTTTTGAAATACGCAATTTCCACATTCAAGTCGCGCCAATCATGACCCGCAAACGAAAGCAAAGTCGATCGCCCCGACTGAGCACGCTGAAAAGCTTTTTCGATTTCAGTTTCATCGAGATTTGCAAACCGATTCAGAATATTCAAACAGCGACCAATCTTACTACGACAATCTCCCGGAATTTGATGGTTTCGAGGATGGGGGTAATAAGTGGACCAATCATCGGGGGCCCAACGCCAATCGGAGAATCGACCATGGACCAGATCAGGATTGTCCTCTTCCAGCAGATCCTGAGAAGCCGTATTGGTCAGATCAAATGGAATCCACTGCTCTCGGAACCAGTGGCTATCGGGCCTCACATCCTGGAATCCTGCCCGATAAGCACTGGGGAAAAAATTTCGGTCAATCAATTTCCTGCAGAGTCCCTCATGCAGTTCAGAAGTTAAAAAATCCGTCGAACATTTGTTAGCTTCTCGATAAGTGCTCATCGGATGGTAATGCCAATGTAGGACATCGCCCATTTTCTGAGAGTTCACAAGTTCAGAATAAAAATCATGAATCTCATGATAACCCATGAGCCTGCGTCTGGGATTTTCCTTAAACCCAACATGATCCATGCAAAACCAATTGAACTTCCAACCACCACCAAAACTGTCCAACAGTGAATTGCGATTTTTTTCCGAAGTGACATCCCTAAGCATTTTGAAAATTTGCTCCCAAGAGCCTAGCACATTTTTGCGGTGACGGCCAATGACATCCTTCAAATTTGAAAAATCATTTGGTACAAAGGCAGGTGAATTTTGATGCGAGTACTCTTCGAACAGTGTTTTCTCAGCCAGTGGACCCTCGGTGTCGATCACGTGCACAATGTAAACGGTTTTCATTCGGTCAATTCTTCATGGGTTGGGGCGATCTTGATTGGCATCGCCTTTGGTGAAATACATCTTGGATTCCTGAAAAAAATTTTCTCGAGAAAGCTCTTGACTGAGAAATGAAACATTGATGGTTTTGCGAATATCTTGAGCCAAGGGTGAAAACAACCTCGGCACGTCAAAATCAGGAAGTGTTATGGACTCCCGCATGCCGGCTTTTTTAAGCGCCGCTAGAGTTTCTGCATGTGAACCATAAAAATCCACTAAAGCCGTCGCAGGATCTTCACTCATCGGCCCCATCAAGAGCGCGCCAAAACTTTGCTCAATCGCCTCCGGACTTCCCAAGACATCGCACATGCGAAGCACATTGAAACGTTCGCCCCGCACAGGTTCTTCGCGCCAGACATAAACGCAGAGTCCACCTGGAGTCTCCGCTTGCATGATTTCATATTGAAATAAGGGATGTCTGAGATAGCGCCACGTCATGTACTCTGCGGTACGATTGGTACAAACCGTAAACTCTTGTCTGAGTGTTTCCCAAAATTGAGAATATTTTTCATCAAATTCCTGAAGTTTTTTAAATGTACAATTTCGCTCTGAAATCTCCATGCCCTTTAAAAATTTCAAGGGGTGGTGATCCGTTGTTTTCATCATCGCAAACGTAGCTTCGGGTGAAATCGGAAAAAGTAAACGCTTGAGCTGAAACCACGCCATGGGAGCCAGCCTTTGCAGTGCAATACCAGCATGCAAACTTTGTCCCGCGAGACCAAAAAAAGAATTGCGCTCCAGATGGTGCTTTACCAAATCCGATCCAAGTCCTCGTGTTCCTGGTTTTGTAAACCACTCATGGTGCCAGACCCCCAACGACTCTCGTCCTTCCATCCACATGGGAGTTTTTGAGGCCAAAGAGATCGCCTGGATAGTCTTTTCTTCATCAATTGCTAAGAATAATCCCTCATCTGCTGCACGCAATATCCGTGCTGCATCTAAGAATTGCCACTTAAAAAAAGACTCTTGAATGGTGATGTAATTGGGCTTGATGATTTCGTTCGTAAATTTTTTCAAATCAGCGTAGCGATCCGGCGTGTATGCAACAATTTTCATTTTCGCTTCCATTCCAATTTCAAAAACCAATTTTGACAGATTGTGTCGCAAATTCAAAGCTCTCTTGGTAAAATCAGCAGCCAAAAATGTTAGATGGAGTCTAATCAATAATCAGCTTTAAAGGCAAGTATTTTATGTTAGTGACAGCGGCTCCCGCTGACACCATGCTTTGTTTGTTGTATAGTTTTTAGTTATGTTATAACCTATGTTACAGGTTTTTTTACCGTATGGTTATGGATTTCTACGAATGGAAAAAATTACAGCATTAATTCCAACCTATCGACGACCCCAATTGCTTCACAGAGCCATAGTAAGTGTACTTCGACAAACTTATACTAATCTTCAGGTTTTTGTATTTGATAATGCATCTGGAGATATGACCGAAAAAGTCGTGGACGTATTAAAAAAAACTGATGATAGAGTTTTTTATCATTGCCATCCAGTTAATGTTGGAGCTTTGAAAAATTTCAAATTTGCTTTTCAATCTATTAATACCCCCTATTTTTCTATCCTGAGCGATGATGATGCATTATCTTTTAAGTATTATGAACAGGCTATACAAGTCTTAGAACAATATCCAGATATTATGTTTGTTATTTTAAACACGTTATCAATTGATGAAAATGCTGATCTTATCGGTAATCAAGAAAATGAAGAAACATTAAAGCTTTATCGTGCAGAAGATAGACCTCATGTAATAAATATTCCATCTACTTGGACCAGCATATTATTTAAAAAAGAAGTTGCTAAATTATATTTAGAAATGGACGATCGATTTGATATCGCATCGGATATGAGATTTTTAGGGCTTGCTAAAGCTCGATATAATTTTGCTCACCTTTCAAAAGTAGGTGCTTTTTTTACTTGTCATCAAAATTCTATTAGTTCAAATAGAAAGCGTTTTGATATTGTGCATCATGCGATCCAAATTTCACGTTACATTGAAATTTATCATCATCCTGAAATCGATCAACCAATCAAAAAAGTGGCATTATTTTCTATAAAAGAAATGTTAAAATCGAATAAATATAAATCCTTCTTAACATTTATAGAGACTTTAAAAATCGCTATTAAAAAGTGTTGCGATCATACTAATCTTGACAATTCCATCTTGATTAATGAGATTCAAGATGCGAAAAATTCTGGGTTCATTATTTCTGCATTCTTTTTACAATTGATTTATCGAAATAAAATAATAAGCTCAATTGTTCGATATTTATTTTCAGGTTATTATGAAAAATTGAAAAGACATCATAAAATGAAAATGTCTAGATTGCAAAATGGTATCTATAAAAAAATATTTGATGAACTTAAATCAATAACTACTAATAGTGGTAAAGACATGGCAGCTTTGATTGAAGAAAATCGCCGCTTGCATAAAGAACTCACTATTGCCAGGGAGTAAAATGTAATTCCATGGAAAATATCATCATAGAAGATATAAAAAAAATTACCAGTGAGATAAAAGGTATCATTTCTGTTTTAGAAGGGAGCACAGTTTTAGTAACAGGTGGAAGTGGTTTTATTGGCGGTTATTTTTTGGACGTTATTTCTTTTTTAAATGAAACTCACTTTGATAAAAAATGTAAAATAATTTGCTTAGATAATTTGATTGTCGGTGACTCAAAAAGAATTGCTGCATTAGCATACAAAAAATATTTGGAGTTTATTAACCACGATATTTCAAAACCTTTTTTTTATGAAGGCCAAATTGATTACATTATCCATGCCGCTTCAATTGCTTCTCCTACTTTTTATCGCCAATATCCATTAGAAACCATTGATGCAAATGTGTTGGGAACTCGCCACTTGCTTCAGCTTGCGCTAGAAAAAAAATTAAAGAGCTTTCTTTTTATGAGCAGCAGCGAAGTATATGGTGATCCAACACCAGAAAACATTCCCACTCCTGAAAACTACAGAGGCAATGTGTCTTTTACTGGCTCGCGCGCCTGCTATGACGAATCAAAGAGATTGGGCGAAACAATTTGTATGGCTTTTTATGAAAAGCATGGTATTCCAGTAAAAGTTGCTAGACCGTTTAATTTCTATGGGCCTGGCTTAAGAATTGATGATAAAAGGGTAATTTCCGACCTTATAAACAACGTGCTTCACAATGAACCTATTACCCTATATTCCAATGGGAGCGATACAAGAACTTTTTGCTATATTTCTGATGCTATCACTGGCCTTTTTAAAATATTGTTATCAAATTTTAATGGAGAAGCTTTTAATATTGGGAATGACAATCAGGCAGAAGTTTCAATATTAGAATTGGCAAAAATCATACAAGAAATCTCTGGTAATTCTAGTCAGATAATACACAAAAAGAGTGCAGATAAAAATTATTTAAAAGATAATCCGCATCGTCGTGCTCCAGACCTTAGCAAGATAAGAAAATTTTTACAGTATCAACCTACGATAGATTTAAAAACAGGCCTACAAAAAAGTATCGAGTGGTATAAACATAATTATAATCTATGCTCGTAACCCTGTCATTTTTAGACAGGGCAGAATTTAGAGGGTTTGAATTTAACCTAAAATAAAATACATAGGTATATAAATGAAAATTTCAATTGTCGGGACAGGGTATGTAGGATTGGTAACAGGTGTTGGCTTGGCTTCAATTGGTCACGAGATTGTTTGCGTTGATGTTAATGCAAAAAAAGTTAAACAAATAAATAATAGCCAGAGTCCTATTTATGAAAAAGATTTAAATGAATTATTAAAAAATGTGCTGGAAAAAAAAATGTTTTCAGCGACAACAAATTTATCCCGGGCCGTACAAGAAACCGAAATGACTTTTATTGCAGTAGGTACGCCAAGCAAAAAAAATAACGACATTGATCTATCATATATTAAAAAAGTTTCCACACAAATTGGGTCTGTTCTTTTAAAAAAAAAATCTTACCATACGGTGATAGTAAAAAGCACCGTGACGCCGGAAACCACCTTGAAAGTTGTGTTACCACTTATTGAAAAATATTCAAAAAAGAAAGCGGGTTTGGAGTTTGGATTATGTATGAATCCAGAATTTTTAAGAGAAGGAAATGCTGTAGAAGATTTTATGAATCCAGATAGAATAGTCATCGGAGAATATGACAAACAAAGTGGAGATAACTTAACAGAGATTTATAAAAAATTTCAAACTAACATCATAAGAACCTCTCTTAATAACGCTGAAATGATTAAATATACGAATAATGCCTTATTGGCTACCTTAATTTCTTTTTCCAATGAAATTGCCAATATTGCAGAAAAAATTCAAGGTGCTAATGCTTTTGATATTTTCGAAAGCATATATTTAGATAAACGCCTCAATCCTATTATTAATCATAAAAGAGTTAACCCTGGTATTTTAAGTTATTTACGTCCTGGCTGCGGTTTCGGCGGCAGTTGTTTTCCTAAAGATGTAAAAGCTTTGACATATTTTTCAAAAAAGAAAAAGTATAGCGCAACTCTTTTAACAGCAGTGCTTGATATAAATAAAAAACAGCCATTACGGCTGGTAAAATTAGCCCAAAAAAAAATGGGCAATTTAAAAAATAAAAACATTGCAGTGTTAGGAATAGCTTTTAAACCGGAAACCAATGACATCAGAGAATCTCCTGCTATTATTATTATTAAAGAACTGATTGCCAAGAAAGCCAATGTGTTTGTGTATGATCCAGTTGTTAACTCAAAAAATGCACGAGCTCACTTTAAAAATTTAAAATTTATTCATTCTGAATCATTGCTCGAAGCCGTTAAAAATAAAGATGCTTGTTTAATAGTGACATCTTGGAAAGAGTTCGAAAAATTAACTCCGGAACTTATGAAAAAGGAAATGTCAAATTACATACTCATTGACGGTCGAGGATTTTTTAATAGTAAAGATTTTACTGGAGCAAATTATTTAGGAATAGGCTTAGGCTCTGTGAAAGAATAACTTCCCTTTTTAACAGAGCCTTAGGGGGAGAATAAAACGAGGTCACTAACGGTTTTGTCAGACAATACTTTCCCAAAAGGATTTCATTTGATAAAATGACAAATTATGATTTGCAACGCATGGCTAAGAAATTAAATCATCGGCCACGCAAGCATCTTGGTTACTATATAAAAAAATGGGAATTGTACTTTGTTTCTGAACACACCACCCATAATAAGGGAGAAATTAAATTTGAAGTGGGCGATTATTGATGTAAAAAAAGAGTTATTGTCTTTATTTCAAATTGCAGTTTTAGGATTAATGATATTTGCTCCTCTGTGTGGTGCACAGCCATATGTGGGATCAGATGGTAGAGGATATATTCATTTTTGGTCATGGCGCCCGCCAGTATATCCTATTTTTATTTGGTTATTTCATGGGTTTGGAGAATATCAGTTTGTAGTTACTATGTGGGTACAGTCTTTTCTAGTTTTTGTAGCATTACTTTATGCTAGGTTTTGGTTGCATACCTATTTGAATTTATCACAATTTGTAACCTTTCTTATACTTTCTTTTACGATAATTGTTGATTTTTTGAGTTCACACATTTTGCAATGGATGTATGCAGAGAGTATCGCCTTTTTTCTATTTATTTTTACTTTTTTACTATTTGTCGATAATTTAAAAACCTTTAATTCTAAGAAGTTAATTTTTATGGTTATTGCTGGTAACTTATTAATACTAACAAGGGGACAATTTATTTGCTTTTATTTGTTGTTTTTATTAATTCCGATTTTACAATTTTGGAACAAAAAACCAAAAAAGCAGGCTATATTCACTTTTTTGACCATTATGATTTCTATAGTTTTTTTTATGCTGGTAGATAAAAGTTACCATTATTTTTTACATGGCCAATTTAGAGGCATCTCCTATGTGGGAAGAGATTTAATTGTGCAGCCTCTCTATTTAGCTGATTCAACATCAGCGAGATATTTTACAGATCCAGACGAAAAAAGTACATTTATAAAGCTAATAAATAAACTTGAAAAAAGACATTTAACAAGAAATACTGCACCATCGCCAGTAATGGCAAAGTATTCGAGAATATCTTATGACTATTTTACCAATAATTATAATTTAATTGATGAATTATTTAGTCAAGATATTTATCCACCAGAAATCGCTGATTCTGATTATCAATCAGATGATTTAATGTTTAATATAGCTAAGACACTTATTTTAAATGAGCCTAAAGCTAATTTAACCTTATATGTGTGGAAGATAACTTCCTATTTTGCTACTCCGTGGATATTCTTTGCGTTTCTTATTACGTTAATAGCTATTGTATTTCGTGTGTTGATAGATAGAGACTGGCAACCAAGCATGAAGCAACTTTTTATCATAGCTTCGTTTTTATTTATTTTAGTTAACGCAATTATCGTGGCTATTTTTCAAACCTATTCACCGCGATATTTTTATTATACTTATTTTTTATTTTTTTGTTTAAGCGGATTGTTAGCAAATGAATTTTTGCAGTATAGGTCTGCAATTAAATTAGAAGCTATGCCGGAATCTGTTAAAAGCTAAAAAAGAGTAATTCCGAAATGGAATGCTTATAACCGTGCTTCAATTTCTCATGTGTAGGCCCGTACGTTCAACTTTTTTCTATTGGTGTAAAGGTAATCCTACGTTATCATATAACTCGATTTCTTCCTTTTTCTTTAATTCTACGACCTCTTCGTAAGAGCCATTTGCAATAACTCTCCCAGCTTCCAGTTTGTAAATAACATTACAGTGTCTTATTGTTGACATTCTATGCGCAATGACAATTAATGTTTTTATGCCACGCAATGTTTGAATAGAATTAATTACTTCTTGTTCGGTTTCATTATCCAATGAAGAAGTCGCTTCATCCATAACAATGACATCTCTTTCATGATAAAAAGCTCTGGCTAGTGCAACTCGCTGTCGTTGTCCTCCAGATAATCTTATTCCATTTTCACCAATTAACGTATTAACACCATCGGGTAAGTCTAATACAACTTGATCTAAACGCGCCATATGTAAAACTGTTTTTATTTTTTCCTCATCAATTTGATCGTCTTCAATCCCTAAAGTGATATTATGTTTTAGCGTATCGTCTAATAAAAAAATTTGCTGTGGAATATAAGCAAAATTATTTAACCATTTTCTTATGTTAGTAATAGGCTGCCCGTCAATTAATATTTCGGCAGATTGTATTGGCAATAGACCTAACAATATATTGACTAACGTACTTTTCCCAGCTCCTGAAGTGCCGATTAATCCAACGGACTGGCCTTTAATAATGCTTAAATTAATATTGGATACAGCATCTTGTTTTGAACCAGGATACCGATAACATGCTTGATTAAATTGGATTTTAGAAAATACTAGTTTTTCTTGACATGCAGGAGGAATGAATTCATTTTCCAAATTTTTTAACGTACAAAGTTCTTGATAGACACAGGTCATTGTAGGGTAAGAAAATCGAATTTGATTTAATCCTGTAGTTAATTGTGACATGGTTGGTAACAATCGCGCACCTGCAGCAGCAAACACACCAACAAAAATAACAATTTCTCCTGGGGTCATTCCAATAGCGATATTAACTAAGCATAAGAGAATAACAAATATCATTAATACAGACTCTACAATGTAACGAGGAATCAGTTGAAACGCGTTATAAACACCCTGCGCATCTGCAAAATCTTTTGCTATAAGTTGAAGTTTATTAAAAAAATATTGTTCCGTTCCCAATACACGTATTTCTTTTAATCCATATAAAGTTTGCTTAATAATTTTAAATATTTCACCGCCTGATGCCGACGTAACTTGCCCAAGTTTTTTTGCTCGATGCCAGAATAGTTTGCTGTTTAACCAAAAAACGAACCCAAATATAATACATAACCCAACTGTAGCGTAGGGGTGCATGAAAAGCAAAAATCCCAGAATAGTAAGGCCAATTAAAAGATTTGAAAAAAAAGTAAGAGAGGGTAACAATATTCCTCCAATATATCCATCGGCTTGAATCATTCGATTTAATAAATAAGAAGAGTTTCTCATGAGATGAAAGCTGTAAGGCGCAAATTGGTATGCTTTCATTAAGCGTAGTTTTAAACGTAGAGCCAATCTGAAACTAAAAGCGGACGTATTTCTTTGAATAAAGTAACCAGCGAATGCTTTAATTAAAAAAGAAAGGATCACGAATATGCCAGTAATAGCTATTAATTGAGTGTGATTTAAATTAACTAATAATTGTTTATTAAATGGAAAAATTTTTAAAAAGTAATCTGGACTTGAAATTAAGGTCAGAAAGACCCCAGTCATACCAATGCCAACGATGTCTAATAATGGGGCAATCAAAAAAGTGATGATTAAAAAAGGTAACTTTTTTCTTGCTTCTTGGTCTAAAAGGGAAAAAAATTGCTTGAGAAACACCTTCATCAGAAAATCTACCTCCCTACAAGTTCTTCGTTTGTTAGTCTAGCAAATTTAGTTTGGATAATACAATTAATTCAGGACAATTGTCAGGGTAAACGCATCTAAATTTGCAAAGTGACCCCATTGTCTAGGCCAGCGCTCAAGAAATTTTAGGTCCTTTCTAGCCCCTTAAAATTAATAAAAAAATCACTGCTATTGCGATGGGTATGTGGGCGAGAAGCCAGCGGAGTGTGTGCAGACTGTGGGTAACGCACTTTAAAATTGAGGGGTGCGAGTAGTTACGTTTTTTGTTGTTTTTTTTTAACTCTTTACATATATTGATATTGACAACTTAGAAGATATAGAAATCGCTCGCATTATTACGTTAGGGTTACAACAATATAAGACTTTTAACGAAATTTTATGAAAAATGTAATAATTAAAACAGACCGTTTTATTTTGCGTAGCCTTACAATGGCAGACGTTACTGAAAAATATTGTTCTTGGCTAAACGATCAAGCAGCTAAACGTTACATTGAATTCGCAAAAAAGAAAAATGATTTAACGATGTTAAAAACTTACATTAGAGATCGTATTAATAATGATGATATTTTATTTTTAGGTATTTTCACTAACTCATACGAACATATTGGAAATATAAAATATGAGCCTGTGAATATTCAAGAGTCATATGCTGTAATAGGAATATTAATTGGGGAACCAGCTTGGCGCAGTAAAGGCGTAGCGAAAGAGACTATTCTCGCAAGTGCTGCTTTTTTAAATGAAAATTATTCAATTAAAAAAATTTTTTGGGGAGTTGACCGCTCTAATATTGCAGCAGTTTATGCATATAGTAAAGTTGGTTTTGTTGAGCAACAAAATCCTAAAATTTTAAAAAAAATTACCAATAACAGTCTAGAAATGGTTTTATTTTTATAGTCCGCATTCTGGAAAATATTGCTGCGGTAAAACACCAATACAAACATTTCTGGATAGCAAGCATATTGCATTAGAAAAAAATTGTGATATGTTAGCGGTGAAATCTGACAGTTTGATTTCCCTTACAAACACTGTCAGTTAACAAAAATGTCAGATCAAGTTGCGACTTTCACAAATTATACATTCGCGCCAGCGACTAGTTAAATAATGAAGAATATTTTTTCAAAAAATTATTGCCAATTTTTATTTTTATTTCTTTTGCGTATATGCGACGTCCATCTGCTTCTATTAAGTCGCTTGGAAAATTTTTCCAAAATTGTTGCTGCAATTCTTGATCCTGATCCTCTTCAGTTTCTGCCCAATGATTGGTGATAAGAGCTTCCCCCTCCTTAACAATTTCTAAAATATCCTCTGCAGAATTTTCAATAACATCTAAATCGCTCTGTTTTAAGATTTCTATCATAGGCTTTTTGGGCCATTGTGAAAACATCACTTCATATATTTGTCTAAAAGTTAAGATTTCATCAGATTTTTTATTCTTTATTCTTTTAGGAATAAAAAGTATATTAGGGTACCATGTATGCAATTCACTAGGTAAGACGACATTAGTAAAAATTCCTGGTCTTCGAAAAACTTGCGCCACACAATCTAACCCCGTTGAAGTAGTAATAAAAAAATAACATCGAGATGGGAGATAAATATCCATAAAATCAGACTGAAGTGGACTATTTGCATAATCAATTATCATAGGATGATCAGATTGAAATTTATTCGCTACAAATTTTCCCATGCGAACGACATAATACCCTTTTTCTGCTAAAAAAACCGCGGCTTCCTTATAATTTTCAACATTCGCATTACGAAAATAATGATGAGACCAATCAATACCAGGCAGATATTGCGCTAGATAATTTGCATCACGAATAATCAAACAAACAAAACGAGCACCTGCCGGCATACCTAATTTAGCAATTAAATTTTCCCCATGTATTCTCTCTTCTTGGGTGAAAACCAAATGTGAGCAACCCTCTTTTTCTAAAAACCCATCAATGTCATTAACACCCTGTGTAGGTTCAAAAGTAGATTTAATTCTGTCTTTTTTATATTTCGAACCTAATAAAAAGCCTAAAATCTTGTCTACTTTAAAAACGAAATCTGGGAAAGGTAATATTTGAAGTGTTCTTTTCCACATGAGGTGAAGTTGTTTATTGCATATGGGTGACAGAGAAGAGGAGGTATAAAAAAAATATTTCTCATTCTTATGAGGAGGATTGTTATCTAATGTACAAAGCATTAATTCGGTATTTAATGCATAATGCCCAATACGGTCTGAAAATAACTTGACAAATTTAACCTTATAAATAGGAAATACAATAAATAGAAATATTGATATAGGAATAGTAATAACATACTGTATACTAGAAAAAAATTTTCTCGAAATTCTTTTTACCCATTTATTTTTAATTGGCATAGTATTGAATGTCTGCCATCAACACAGGTCAATCATAATCAAGGCCATGGCAAGTCCTATATTTAAAGCATTATTTATCGCCGAGATTTAATAATGATTCCTTGCCCAGTTGGAGTAGTTAATATTTCAAAATTTAATTTCTTCGCTAATACATTCATTGCACTATATTGCTCATGATGACCATTATAAGCATAGTCATCTAGTAAAATAACTCCTCCTTCTACAATTTTTTCCCAACAAAATTCCAATGCCGCAATTTCTGGAGCATAATAATTCATATCAATATGGACAAAAGATAAGTTATCAACTTTTATAGCAGAAAGAATGTTTGGAATAAATCCTATAACAAATTCAACATTTTTAAATGCAGCAAAGTTTGATTTCACATATTCTAAAGACTTCGCATAGAATGGATTAATTGGTTGACTACTATCTTGTTTACCACTCAAATGATCCACATTGTGTGGTGAAAAAGTATCAACTAAAATAAGTTTTTTATTAGAATTTTCCCAATCCTCATATACTTCCAGTACAGATGACATTACTAATCCATTTCCTACACCAAATTCTATAATATCTCCTTGAAGATGTTGTGCAATAGCAGAACACCAAAGCGCCTGATGAATTCTCCAATGTAAATTAATAGAAAGCGAGCCATGAGATTGGTAACATTTAGCATAAGCTTTTATAAATTTTTCAGTATACAGAAAATCACAATTATGAGACGTTGTAATTCCATCTCCTTTATAGGAAAGTTTTTCTTTTGTGTATTTTTTAAATGGTTTAAGCAATTCTCTTAATGCAACTGCAAAAGGTTGAATTACTGGATTAACTCTTGAAATACGGGTCCCGGGATATATATTGAGATCAATTTGCATATTTAGTACCTTTTATTAATTTACTTACACACTTTATAACAATCTTATTGAAGTAACGAATAATATTTTTTTAGAAAACGAGGAGATACACGTAATTTTGTAATTTCATCATAGGGAATAGGTAATGGCAATGGAAAATATTCCCAAAATTTGCTTTGAAGAATTTTTTCTTCATTTGTTATTGTCTGATTTGATAAATAATGAACCATATCCTCTACTGCATTTGTAATATCATCTGGGGTATTTTCGATAAATTCCCATTTATGATTTATCATCTTTGGGCCTCTTACACCCTGTTTTTTATATGCGTGAAATATTAAAAATATTTCATTAAATGTTAATAACCTGTCCTCATTGATAGATCTAACTAATTTTGGAATATACATATCATAATTAGTAAAGTTGAAATCAGATAATGGGTAATTGGTGAGTAATAAAGGTCTTCCAAGAATCCGCGGGATACAATCCAGACCTGTACTGCTGCTAATAAAAAAATAACAATGAGCAGCTAAAAAAATATCTAGAAAGTCAGATCGCAATGGATGATTTGCATAATCAATAACTAAATTATTTTTCAAATCTAATTTTTTATCAACTACTTTTCCCATTCTAACGACATAATATCCTTTATTAGTCAATAAAGTAATTGCTTCATTATAATTTACAATATTTGCATCACGATACCTGTCATATGAGCCATCATTATTCATTTGGATTTGCAAATATTTGGAGTCTCGTACTAATAAGCAAATAAATCTTGACCCTTGTGTAATTCCTAATTTTTGTAATAGAAATTCTCCTTTTTTTATTTCTTTGTATGTAAACTTAAGATATGGCTTTTGTGCTCTCAACGTATGATAAAAACCCCATTGATCGTACCCATGTGAAGAATATTCAAATTGTTTAACTGGATCATCTAGATATTTTTCTTTTTGAAGTACTGTTAATAACCTGTCTATTTGAAAACAAATTCTTCGATAAGGTACGATAAATAACACTCTCTTCCACATTTTATATAATTGCTTATTGCAAATCTTATAAGGATCAGCGTAATAAAATCTTTTATAACAATTTTGGTCCTTATACTGTTGAAGGAAGCATAACATTAAATGTACATTACTTCCAAAATGCCCGATGCGCCATGAGTACAACTTGATTAATCTAATTTTAATCCAAGGATTAATCAAGAGTATAATGAATACAAAAGGAATAGCTATTAAGCTAAAGTAAAATTCTTTACACAAACCGAACAATCCGTGATTTTTGATAGTATATATTATCTTTTTTATAATAAATTCCATTGGTACTCTATATTAATTTAGAAAATTTTTCGCATTACATCTATTTCTATATAATCCTAAACTACATTTTAATCTATTTTGTTTAACTAGATTGGCAACATTAGATAAACCACAATGAAATAATAATTCTTCTATAGCTGTATGTCGTGTATTTCTCCGAAGAAATATCGCTTCAGATATTGTATGAAATATCCGCCTTAAGAGATGTACACAAAAACGTAACGGAGTTTTTCTCAACATATTTTTGAGTAAGAACCAACTATTTGAATTTTTTTTACTTAAAGATGGCATTATGTTTTGTGCATTAATTTTCGTTACGCCCATACTTTGATCAAGTGTAAAAGTTTCCGCAAATGTCGGCATTCTGTTTAAACTGTTATTAACTGAATAAATTTTAGAATAAAAATCATTACAAAACTTAATGTATCTCTCTTTTAACAAATGGTTATTTTCATTAACTAATGTTAAAGCATCAGAAGCTTGTAGTAATTTAATTGCTTTTTCAATGTACCCAGAAGTGATGAGAAAAAAAGCTAGTTTTAAAACCGCTAATTTTCTTTCCATTTCATGAGGAAAATCTATTTTAATTTTTTCAAAACTTTTCACAAATAAAGCATCTGAAAACATGTGGGATCCTTTGCCCCTTGCCACGATAGGAGCAGACATCTCTGACATTTCCTTTAATTTATCGAAGGAAACAAATTCAAATCCAAATTGATATAAAAAGTGACAAATATCTCCAAATAATGCTTGATTTTCATAAAGAGGAGAAAACTCAACTTCTGAAATTATTGCCAATACTTTAGTTAATGTATTCTCAGAACCTTTTAAAATAGCATATTCACTTCCTTGTGTATCGATACTTAAAATATCAGGTGTAGGTATATTTTCTGTTTTTAAAATTGTATCAAGTGTGGTTGTTTTGACTGTAGTTTCTATAATTGTTTCAGTCGTTTCTCCCCAGACATAATCGTAATTATTCTGACTACCACTTTGAAAATAATAATAATCTTTAAACCTGGGATTTTGTTTTAGTAAACTGCTTGTAAATGGATCTCTATTTATATTTAATATCTTACTTGATATTGTACTATCCAAACAATATGGTAAAATGTAATATCTGTCATAATTTTCCTTACAATAACTCTCCATCGTTTCCAAAGCATCTGTATCAGGTTCATATAAAACAGTTGTAAAATTATTTTTAAAATACTTAGAAAAATTGAAACTTGTCGAGCCATTACGACCACCTACATGGTGAATTATAATGTTAGTATCCATACAAATAATCTCTTATTTTAATAAATGCGAAATATGTTTCATTAAAGCTATTTTTTCAATATAACGTTCATTTCCCATAATTCCAACCGCTTCTGCACCCACGACATTTCCTATAAAGCCAATTATCTCTGGATCGACATTTTGATAAGCAAAAATAGCTGAAATAGCGAATACTGCATCACCAGCTCCCACCCTATCTACTACCGTATTCACAAAAGCAGGTGTATGATGAATAGACGCCCGTTTTTTACCAACATAAATACCCTTGCTGCCACCTGTAATCACTACATTTTGATAATCATGCTCTAGAATTAATCGTTGCAACTGCTCAGGTACAGAAAGATGTTTTTGTCGATAATTTAATTGTAACTCTCTAGTTGCTATTGCCACAAAATCTGCTCTTGAATATTTTGAAATACAATTAAAACCATTATTGCCTGCGTTAGATTGGGTATTAACCGCTAAAAATTTTGCTTTCTCAGTCAAAATTGAGATGGGTTTCTCATCTAACAAACCATGTCCATAATCAGCCACTATAGTTAAATCATGGTTCGATAATAATGAATGAAGATACTCTTGTAATAATTCATTTTGTGAATCTTCTAAAAAGTCATCATTAATTTCATACACTTCAAATAATTTTTGTCGTAAATATTCCTCTATATAACGACGTTTGACAATAGTGGGAGAATCTTTTTTGTAAATGACTACCATTTTAATATTCGGTTTTAGACTGGTTTTGATAATATCTTCGTATTCAGCATTTTCACCCAGATAAGTTAAACAAGTGACTTGTTTACAAAAATCACTTAAATGATTAGCTAATGCTAAAACACCACCTGCATAAGTTTTATTATGATGTTCTTTTGCAACTAAGGTAGGTTCTTTACCAGCCTTCCCTATCACTTCTGAAAAGTGATAAATATCAATAATTGTCTCTCCAATCACTAAGATATTTAATTTTTCAGATTGCTTTAATGGCCCTAGAATGGAACTCATGTTATATTTCTGTTTGAATTTATCTAAATATACTCCTACCTCTTCTGAAAAAGGTGGAAAAAACTTATTGATGAGAGAAGATGAACTAAATGTAATATCATCTGTAAATACAACTTTTCCTCCAACTAATTTAACAGCTTCAGTTTCATTAAGTATTTTTGTAGTGATATCATTATTTGGATCACTATATTCTGAACCCTTGGCATAAACATGTGGTTTAATTCTTTGAATAGCTTCTACTGCTGTTGGAGTGGTATTAATTATTACAAAATCTACACAATCAAGGGATGCAATCGCTTCTGCTCGCAGTATCGCTGTAAAACGAGGACGTCCTGGCCCTTTGTTAACGTAATGATCTGGTGTAATAGTGACAACTAAAATATCACCCTGTTTTTTTGCTTCTTGAAAATGTCTAATATGTCCAATATGCAATAAATCAAAAACTCCGTGGCATTGTACAACACGGAGAGTTTTATAGTTTTTCAAAATTTTATCAAAAACATCTAAATCAACAATTTTCCCCTTTAAAGACATTTCTGTTAGCATGCTACTTCCTATTTAATTAATTAAATTATACTTTTTTAAAAAATACTCAACAACACTGTCATCCTGAGAGCGTTTTTTACTCGAGTGATCTCTTTTTATATATATTGAGATCCTTCACTACGCTCAGGATGACAAATTCATGACCATCTCTCAAAAATGGCCAAAGTCGAGTTTAAGGAATAAACCAATAATAATCCCCTGTATAACCTACTTCTTTAAAAAAATCTTTCCATTCATCAACATGCATCACTGTTTTAGCTGTCAGATTCCATTCTCCCATCCGTATTTTTTCTTCATCATCATGATAAGCATCTAACGTGATAAAGCTATTTTTACGCGTAACACGCTCTATCTCTTGTAAAGCTATTGCGAGATCATCACGCTCTAAATTATGTAATGTTGTAATTGATATAATTAAATCGAATGATTTATCTTCAAATGGTAAATGCGTGGCGGATGCAACTTGGCAATGTGATTTTATCTCTTTTAAGGCATTAGCAATAGCATATTCCGAAACATCTATTCCCTTGACTTGGATACCTGGAATGAGTGTGACCATATCATAAAGCATAAACCCTTTCGCACAACCCACATCTAAAACAGCGCTTTCTTTTGTTAAAGCATAATATTTTTGAAAATCAGGTATGACAGGTTGCCAATATTTAGAATGATAATTGTATCCACCATAACCATGATCACGTGAGCCATCAAAAAATTCTTTCCCGAATTGACGTCCAATTCGTCTATTTTCTGCAGTTTTCTTTCTGTTCCTTTCTACAGTATTACGTTTTGTGCGCGGATAATTTGCCATTAAATTGATTTCTTTCCCCATTGTATAACCTCATAAATCTATACATAAAAGTTACTTATTGATTCTACCATTACATCTAAATCTTTTTGTGAAATAAACTCATGCACTGGTAACGACAGTGTCTGTGCTGCTATTTGTTCACAATTAGGAAAATCACCGCGCTTGTAACCCAAATATTTTGCAGCTGGCTGCAAATGTATTGGAACAGGATAATGTATTTTTGCATCTATACCATTTTCATTTAAAAATGCTTTTAACGCATCACGTTTTTCGCAGCGAATAGAATATAAATGATAAACTTGTTTAATATGAGGTTCTCGATGCGGAATGGTTATTTGTGAGAATTTCTTTAAATGCTTATCTAAATATTCTACATTTGAAATTCGTGATTGTGTAATATAATCAATTTTATTTAATAAATGATCTGCCACGACTGCCTGAATAGTATCTAATCGTGAATTATAAGCAAAGCGTACACATTCATCGCGTTCCTTTAATCCATGATTTCGTAATAATCGCAAAGCTTCAGCTAATGTGTCTGAATTGGTGGTAATTATTCCTCCATCACCCCATATATTTAAATTTTTTAAAGGATGGAAACTAAAACAACCTATATCTCCTAGATTGCCAGCAGGTTGTCCATCATACGTTGCTTGAATAGCATGACAAGCATCTTCAACAATATATAATCCATAAGACTTTGCTATCCCTCGAATCTTATCCATTGCACAAGGTTTACCTGCCCAATGCACTGGAAGAATCACTTTTGTACGCTTAGTAATTTTTTCTTCAATTTTATTAGCATCAATATTATAGTCATCGCCAATATCTACAAATACAGGCTTCCCTCCTGCAGTGACAATTGCACCTACAGTAGAATAAAAAGTAAACGGCGTTGTAATCACTTCATCACCCTCATTCACGCCTAATGCTTTTAAACTTAAGAATAAAGCATCAGTCCCATTACCAACACCAATCGCATATTTCGTTTGTGTAATTTTTTTAAATCTATCTTCAAAAGCATCTACGGCAGAACCTAAAGTAAAATCACCTTCTATTACAACCTGCTTTATCTTTTTTAATATCGCATCACAATCTGAAAACTGTTGTTGTAAATAATTATGATTAATAGTGTGCTTTTTATCTTTCTCATATTGCTTAGGTAAAAAATTAACTACTGCCATTGTATTTTCCCTCTTCCAATTATGGTGAATGAATATATTGCAATGATAATGTTTTAATTAAATCGATATCTCTAAGTATCCAATCTATTGTTTTGTGTAATCCATCTTTTAAATTCATTTTCGGAAACCATTGTAATTCATTTTCTACTTTTACTGTACTCATGCTATATAATGTATCTTTACCAGGTCGTTCAGGAGACATTTCAATAGAAGATTCAAAATTGACTTTCATCATTTGGCAAATTAATCTAATTAAATCCGCAATAGAAATCACTTTTCCAGACGAAAAATGATATATTTCGCCTATTTTTCCTTTGCTAATTATCGATTGAATACTCTCTGCAACATCATCTCCATAAATAAAAGCGCGTTTGGTTTTTCCTCCTCCGTGTAACGGTATTCGTTTTTTTAATAAGATATATATAATTGTACGTGGGATAATACGATATAATTGTTGATGAGGACCATAAAAATTAGCATACCGAGCTAAAATGACAGGAAATTGATATTGTCGACAGAATGATAACAAACTCATATCAATCGCAGCATGCGAAACTGCATAGGGTGTAGAAGGATTCAATCGTTGATTCTCTGTAATATTCTCTGGCGAATCTCCATAGACTTCAGGAGTTGAAACCCTTATATATGATTCAAGAAAATCACAATGACGGAGAAAATTATGTAATTTAACTTTTACAACAATATTTGTCTGATACCATTGTTCCGGATAATCCCAACTTTCCGCAACCATCCCTTGTCCTGCTAAATCTATAATATAGGTTGGTTTATATTGATTAATAATATTTTTAATATCATTAAAATGATGGTTAAGATCAAAAGGGTAAAAATTGAAATGCTTAATATTTTTATGATTTGCATAAGCTAATAATGTCGGCAACGGTTCTTTTGAACGACTAATGCCAACCACTTGATGCTCATGTGTCAACAAATGATTGACAATGTTTGCTCCTGCGAAAGAATTACTTCCTAAGACTAAATATTTCATATCTCGATTCCCTAAGCTTTCATCATCTTGAAATTGTAATAACAGTCTTCACTCTTAAAATGATATTACTGACTGTGTTTAATGATTAATACACCACCTTTATCCACAACCTCCGGTAACTAATCTTTTGATGGCTTTCCTATTTATTAACGAATAGCATAAATTCCATACTAATACGACAATTTTTGCCCTTATTAAGAGCTCCAGCATGCAAAAGTTTATCGTGAAATACAATGGCATCTCCAGGAAAAGTATGCAGTAATTGAACCTGCAATTCATCTTCATCAATTTGTGGCTTAACAAAGCCATGACGATATACGCCATGATATCGCCATTCTTTTTTTTGTGAATGTGGCACTACTTGCAATCCATTGAGTCCAGGTTCGCAACATAAAGCAACCCATACTTTAATAGCTTTCCTATGTGGCGGTGGTAAAACGCCATGGCCTAATTGTAAAAACCAATCATCTGCGTGCAAAGGTCCAATATCAGATAATTGATTAGGCCTCACTAGTCGCCAATCAATTTCCTCATACCCGACATTTTCCTCATCTACTATAATAACTGGCCCATAAATCTTCTCAAGATTTTTAATAAGTGACATAGACCGTATGGCTTCTGCATCTTTATTGGAAAATATTCTGTTCGATTTTTTCCATATCAATTCATGATTTAATAAATGAGACAATTCATGATATTTTTCTATCCCTCTTTTAGCGAATTGTTGCCATAATAACGGATCATATTGCTTAATAATAGCTATCCACTGTTGTATTATTAAGTTTTTTACAAGATCAACTTCTTTGGGTTCTAATTTGAAACCAGAATAATAACCACGTCCACATTCTAGCTCATAATGCAGCATACTTTTAATAGAGTTTACTTCTACCATGATTTTCTTTATGCCATTCTTTTAAACTTAAAATTTCCAGCCCTTTTATCACACCAATTAGCATCCAAAAATATATACTTTCTGGAGAGCCAGGGGAACTCCACCATGCTTCCAACATGGAATGCATTATCAAGCCTAAAAATAGGCCAAAAAGAATTCCAATAAGAACTTTGAGATCTGGATCGTTGGCTTTAAAAAACAATATCAATAACTTCGATAAAAGAAAATAAATAACGAGTAAGTATAAGAGAAGTCCGAATATCCCTGTTTCTTCCATAACGGCAAGCTGTGAATTACCTTTCTCCCTTCCATAGGCATAACTTTGTAGTTTTTCACCTATAGTAAATTCATTTTTACCTTCACTAACTCCATATCCAAATCCTATAAATCCTGCATTCATAGCTGCATCTAATGATTGTTTCCAAACTATTTGTCTACTCACGAATAAACTCGAATCACTCCTCCCTTTAAATACAAGTTTTCTGAAACCTCCGCTAATATCCTCTAAAGTAAATGGAAGCAATAAAAGAATTAAAATACTAATAATAACGCTCAATAGAAACGTTTTTAATCTCTTATTAAATTTCAAAGAAAAGAAAAATCCGGCGCAAGTAAAACAGCTCATAATAATAGCAGAACGCGAAATAGATAAAATAAGAAAAAACAAACAACTTCCTGTTAAGATCATCCAGAAAATTCTTCTTCTAATATTTGACCAAAACTTATATGTTTGCCATATCATAAATGGTAATGACATACTCATTAACATACCAAACATATTGGTACCCTTTACTAATCCTTGATAAAGAATTGTTGTCTGATAACTCATTGTCTCATGAGCTACATCATATGGAGCATAATTTCCAAGAAACCCGGCTAATAATGAAAACAAAGCTAAAAGCCATAAATAATCTAATGCATAAGTCCATGAATTAACTCTTACCCATTCAATACCCGTCCTAATGAGTGTAAAAACAGCAATTATCATCATAACACTTTTCATAAAAGATAAACTAGGAACTAACGACCAAAATGAAGTAGAAAAACACCACCCCAAATAAAAGTAAAGAATAATAAATAAACTGTTATCAAAATACTTGAAAAAACTTCTTTTCAAAAGCAATGCCACTGCTAATGATATAAGTATTATCCAACGATTGTTAGCTGAAGAAAGGGTGTTTAAAAAAGTAATTGATGTTCCTGTCATAATGACAAGAGAAACAGGTATAATCAAATTATCTAATGATAATAACTTGATGCGAGCTTCTTTTGTCGCAAGACCGGTCATACCTGTCTCAATTTATTAAAGTTATTTGGTTTGAATTTAAAGGCTTGCAATCATTTAGCCTGACAAATATACTTTTATACTTTAGTCTATAAAAGAAATCAACTTAAAAAATAAATTAAACTTATGGCGCCTTGTGCACACCTAAAGAAATAAAAAAATAAGGGGCTTATCATGCGTCATCTAAAAATTATGACGATAGTAGGAACAAGACCAGAAATAATAAAGTTAAGTAGGGTAATTGCCGAACTTGAAAAGTATACACATCATATTTTAGTTCATACTGGACAAAATTATGATTACGAATTACAAGAAATTTTTTTTCATGACTTGAAAATTAAAAAACCAGACTACTTTCTGAATGCTGCTAATTTGAATGCTGCTAAAACAATCGGCCAAGTTATCATAAAAACGGAGGAAGTTCTAGAAAAGGAAAGTCCTGATGCTGTTTTAATTTATGGGGATACCAATAGTTGCCTTTCTGTCATTTCCGCTAAACGAAAAAAAATTCCCGTGTTTCATATGGAAGCTGGTAATCGTTGTTTTGATCAACTTGTTCCCGAAGAAATTAACCGAAAAATTCTTGATCATATTAGTGATATTAATTTGACTTTGTCAGAACATGCGCGTCGATATCTACTTGCTGAAGGTATACGTCCTGAAACTGTTTTTAAAGTAGGTTCATCGATGCAAGAAGTTTTTAACTATTATATGCCAGAAATTGAAACTTCAAACATTTTAAATGAACTTGATCTGGAGCCTTACGACTATTTTGTGATTAGTATACACCGTGAAGAAAATGTCGATTCAGAAGAAAATTTACTTGAGTTTCTAACTACCCTAAACAAAATTGCAACTACCTACAATAAAAAAATTATTGTTTCAACTCATCCCCGTACTCGTCTTAGACTAACAACATTACAAGAAAAAATAATTTTTGACAAAAGAATTTACTTCTTAAAACCATTCGGATTTCTTGCTTATATAAAGTTACAATTAAAAGCCTTTTGTGTACTTTCAGATAGTGGTAGTTTAACTGAAGATTCTAGTCTGTTAAATTTTCCCGCTATAGCTATTCGACATACCCATGAAAGACCAGAAGGTATGGATGTAGGAACTGTGATTATGAGTGGGTTAAGAATAGAACGTGTTCTGCAAGCAATTAATATTGTGACACAACAACATGTAAAAAAAACTAGAATTTTTTCAATCGTACCAGACTATGAAGTTAATAATGTTTCACAAAAAGTTTTAAGAATCATTATCAGTTATATAGATTACGTCAATCGAACTGTTTGGAATAAGCAGCCAATATCCAAATATCATCTGGAAACAAATACTTTATAATCTTAAAATTATAAGAAATCTCTATCATAATAAATAATAGCCTTTTAAGGGAAGCAGTTACTTGACAAGATACTGTAATATCTGTTGAGTAATGCCATTTGCGTCTAACCTAAAGTATTGAAGTAATTCTTTTTGTGAACCGTATAATTCAACAAAGTGATCAGGTAAGCCAAGTCTTAGAAGCTTGGGTGGATTAGTATGACGATGATCAGACAATATTTCAAGAATGCTGCTACCAAAACCACCAGATTTGACATGTTCTTCAACCGTGATGACCAATTCTACATCCTTAAGGTGTGTGAGAATTAGATCTTTATTTATGGGTTTAATAATTGATAAATGTAGCAACCCGCAACTAATACCTTTTTCTTTAAGTAAATCAATTACTCCTAATGCTTGATGGATCATGACACCCGTTGTGATTATGAGTACTTCTCCAGGTTCTATCCACAAACTACTTTTTCCGGATGAGATATTTGGCTCATTACCTTTTCCGACGCGAACATAAACAGGACCAGACATATCAACGGATTGCATCATTAATTTTTCCATTTCATTGGCATCACAAGGTGCAATAATATGCATGTTTGGTAACAATCGCATTAAGCCGATATCATCAACTGCCATATGTGTTGGTCCTAAGGGTGCATAAACCAATCCGCCACCATTGGCAATTAATTTAACTGGTAGATTCTGTAAACAAACGTCAATGACAATTTGTTCATAGCAGCGCCGTGTTATAAAAGTGGCGATCGTATTAACGTAAGGAATATAGCCTGATTTAGCTAATCCAGCAGCCATACCAATAATATGTGCTTCAGAGATACCTTCCATAAAAAAGCGGTCTGGCATTTCTTTTTTAAATTGCTCTAACGTCTCTGCGCCAACGTCAGAGCCTATATAGACAATACGAGAGTCTCGTTTCGCCAATTCATACACGCATTCCAAACTTTTTTCACGCATCAGTTTTCTACCAGGTTAAAGGCTTGTTGCATAGCAAAAATTTCATCTTTCGTCAATTTAGATTTGTGATGCCACTTCGGATTATCCTCAGCAATAGAAAGCCCTTTTCCTTTGACGGTATGACATATAATTACTTTTGGTTTTCCTTTTTCTTTTTCACTGGCCAATAAAGTATTATGTAAGGAAACAATATCATGACCATTGGCTTCAAAAACAAAAAATCCAAAACTGCGCCACTTATCTGATAATGGCTCTAAATCTAAAACCATTTTTGTAGGCCCGTAAGATTGTTGTTTATTGTAATCAATCATTACTGTTAGGCGATCCAATTTATGTTTCGCAGCTGATAATGCTGACTCCCAAATGGAGCCTTCATTAATTTCTCCATCACCTGTTATTACAAATACTTTATTTTCGCGGTTTTTCATGCGATTAGCCAATGCCACGCCAACAGCAACAGCCAGGCCATGCCCGAGAGAACCAGTTGGCCACTCAACACCAGGTAATTTCGGTTCAGGATGGCCTCCTAACAGTGAGTCTATTTTACAAAATGTATTTAATTGATGCCTTGGGAAAAAACCTTTGTCGGCTAATAATGCATACAATGCTAAACAGCCGTGTCCTTTACTTAGAATACACAGATCTCGCTCTATCCATTGTGGGTTTTGGGGTTGATAACGTAGTATATCATCGTATAATACACGCAATATTTCTATTAAAGAAAAAGCAGATCCTATATGCCCGCGCCCACCAGCATGTACTGTTTTATAAATTGAAGTACGTAATAATAAGGATCGATCATCTAATTTTGTAGCAAGGGCTTGTTCATGCCATTGTGTAATCGTTAGCATAAATAAGTCTCTTTTTCCATTTGCTTTAGTTTGTCAAGTCGTTGCTGTGCTTTTTGTAATTGCATCATTTGAATTTTTTCAACTTCAGAGAGATTAAATTGCCCTGCAGATAATCTTCTTGTTTTTATAAAAGGTAAAAACTCATTTAAAAGTATTAAAATCCAAACAAAGCCCAGTAAAAAATGCAGCACATGAAAGCGTTTTTGGAAAGTAACATCTTCAGAAAATAAAGCGGAAACTGCATTATAAAATAATGTTTTATTGGATTGCGATAATTTCATTCCTGGATGCAATAAAAAATGTGCTAATAAAGCTGCTGGATCTTCCCAGCCAAAATATTCAAAATCTACAAAAAAAATGCTCCCATCTGTTTTTTTGAGCATATTATGAAATCCCAAATCAGATGGGCTTAAAATAGCTTGATTGAGGGATAATGGCATCCATAGCAAACAGTCTTTTTCGTAAAATTTTTTTCGTATTTGTTGATAGGTTGGTTTGTATTGTTCATGTAAGAAAACCTGTAAGGACCGATTCTGATAAGCCTCCTTTTCCAGAAACTTAAGACGTCTTTCAATCTGTGTGAAAAGACGTTTAGGATAAAGCACATTATCACTTGCTGGCAAAATTTTTTTGGCTGCTTTAAGTTTAGAGTAGTGTTTTAAACGACTTACAAAATCAACTACAGCCATAATATTTTTATTTGAAATTTTTACAATAGGATCTCCAGTGATCCAGCTGTAAATAGCTAATAACTTACCTTTATCACAAGCAATCGCTTTTGGTATTTGTTGTTCACCATATTCATGTAAAAAAATAAAACCATTATATTCTCTATGCAAACGCATTTGATCTCTTTTAATATCATGAACGTGATAATTTTTTAGAGCATATTGATTATTATCTTGCAAGATAATTCGATAAATTTGATTATTTCCACCGCCATATACTGGTTTGATAGATTTCAACTTTTGTGCCAGTGCTGTAGTGATAAAATCTTTTATATCATCACTCACTATCGACATGATTTACCTCAAAAATCCGAGTTGCTTGCTGCCAATTATTTAAAATCGACATAGTATTTGGGACCTGATTGGTTTGTTCCTCTCCATAAGCATACCAAACGCGTTTCACATTGTTCGGAAATTTAGGGTCTAGTAGTAAATCCAGTAAGTCATCAATAAATAACGTGCAGCTTTGTTTAGTGATCATTCGTAATTTTTCTTCCCGAGTTGTGGCAAAGAAAAGTTGATGTTTTGGTGATCTAATAATGTGTTCATCGAAAAAATGTTGTTTTGCTAACCAGTCACGCGCTGACTGTCGTAAATCCGTTTTCTCTTCATCAAAATGACCAAATTGTGTCTTGTGACTGATAATAACAAATGGTATGGATAACTGATTACATCGTTGTAAAAATTCGATGACATAAGGCATAGGCTGTGCTTCATGTATGCGCTTTCCATAGACATGGCCCTGTAATCGCATCCAATCTTTTTCACCATGTTGAGTTAGGATATATCTTTTGAGAAAATTTTTATTACCATCAAATGTATCTGGCACCAAACACAATGTCTTAGCAGTATTTAGAAAAGCGTGATTATAATTTATAATAGTATGATCTAGATCAATACCAAGTTTCATACATTACTCATATTAATTATAACACGACCAGCAGTGCCATTTCTTACTATATCAATTGCTTTATTAATTTCTGATAGTGGAAATTCATGTGTAATCAAGTTATCTAATTTTAGTTTCCCGGTACGCCATAATTTCATATAACGAGGAATGTCACGTTCAGGTACAGATTCTCCGCCATGGGAGCCTTTTAGTATTTTATTAAAGTGTAAAGGCAATGAATATATTGAAATCAAGTCATCTTTTTTAGGTACACCAACCAGGATAGTTTTTCCGTCCGGGTGAGTTAATTCATAGGCCAATTCGATAACACGTCCATTACCAGTGGTATCAATGATCACATCAGCCCCTGAGTTACCAACGATAGCAAGGATCTCTTGTGCTAAAGAAGCAGATCTGCCAGATAAACCATGTGTTAATCCTAATTGTTTTGCTCTTTCTATTTTTTCATCAACTAAATCAATTCCAACAATAGGATAAGCCGATACAAGATCTGCGGATTGAGCAATATTTAAACCAACTCCGCCCAATCCAAAAATAACTACAGACTGCCCTATTTTGACCTGAGCGTCATTATTCACAACACCCATTGCAGTGGTAATTGCACAACCAAATAAGGGAGCTAAACGGGCATCTATTTCATCATCAATTACAGTCAAACGATTTTCTGATACAATTGCTTTTTCATTAAAAGTAGTTACCCAACCGGCATTAACTTGTTTTTTCCTCCAAGTATATTTAGGTGGTTGTGCTTGTAATCCTTTCTTATTAGGGCGCCAATGCATGATAACTCGATTGTTTTTTTTGACTTGTGTGACACCTGGACCGGTTTCTAAAACAATACCAACACCTTCATGTCCCAATAAGTGAGGTAAATATTTATCTTCACCTTTGACAGCATCTATTTCATTAATTTGAGATCCGCAAATACCACTATATTGTATTTTTACTAATACCTGTCCAGATAGTAATTTTTTTGGTAATTGCAAATCAGCAATTACCAATGGTTTTTTTGTTTCAACTAGTATGGCTGCCTTCATGGAAAATCCTTTTTATTATTCAAAATAAATAAATTCGAAATCGCCAGTATAACCAAAATGCTGGAACAACCAAACCCATTCGTCGTGATCAAAAAAGGATTCTGCGGTTAATGCCCAGCATTGCAAATTAAATAATTCACTCACATTGCGATAACTTTCTACAACAATGTATTGATATTTGCTGACACGATTAATCTCAGATAATGCTGATTTTAACTCAAACAATCTGAGATTATGTAATGTATTAAGCGAAACAATTAAATCAAAATGGTGATCTACAAAAGGATATTTATCTTGTGCGCGTTGTGTTTTTATAGAAGATTTGATTTCATCTTTCGCGTTGGATAATGCATATTGTGAGATATCAAAACCTACAAGTTCGATATTGGGTAACAGTTGTTTTATTTCATACAATAAATAGCCTTTCCCGCAACCAATATCAAGTACCTTCGATTTATTAGTGAGCTTATATCGTTCTATGAGTTTTTTAGCTACTGGTTGCCATCGACCAGGTATAAATCGGTAACCACCGTATCCATAGCGTTTTTCGCCGTCCCAGTAATCAAATTCATATTCTTTTGCCTTAATTACACCAGCAACTTTATTGTCGATCATTCGATTTAGATAATCGCGTTTCGTTGCAGTGTGTAGCGGGGTTATAATGTCAATAAATTCAGCCATAAGAAATAACTCCTGTAACTTCGAGTAAGTGTTTGTTCATTTTTAGCCATGACAATGCTATTGGTGATTTAAGAAAATTGTGGCTGCGCGCTAATTGCCAATGCGATAAATAGCATTGCTCTAAATTTTTTTCTTCTTCAGATGGTTGCCATTTACCAGCGAGCCTATTTATCAT
>Ga0155554_138_pt1 | contig 182162 bp, 162 predicted proteins | sample RifCSPhighO2_12_FD_107211 | JGI IMG/M metagenome (GOLD analysis project Ga0155554, IMG submission 107211) | Gammaproteobacteria bacterium RIFCSPHIGHO2_12_FULL_41_20 | reverse complement strand
TGCAGGAGCAGCAGCTGGAGTGGCTGGCGGTGCTACTGCAGGAGCAGCAGCTGGAGTGGCTGGCGGTGCTACTGCAGGAGCAGCAGCTGGAGTGCTTGTTGTTGTGCCATAGCTGAACGTAGCTGCCAGTAAAGGTGTAGATTCTTGCCTCCGAGTTGCCGCCATAGATCACCCCTGTTTTTTTTGATAGTTAATTTTCTCATTTAGAGCTAATTTGGAGCAGTCTGTCAAGTGTGGATAAGGGGCTATTTAACCTAGAAACGGCAGTTGGGCGCGAGTTTTAAACGTAACAGATTGATTGAGATAGGCTTTCAAAAATTTGAGCGGTCACCTGATTGGTGATCCGAAAATTTTTGAAAGCCTATCTCAATCAATCTGTTACGTTTAAAACTCGCGCCCAACTGCCGTTTCTAGGTTAAACATCAGTTTTGCCTGGACGTGAAGTAATCAATTGGAAATATTGTGGATTTTACTTTATTACCTCGCATTTGTGATGGGGTTTGACGTAGTAAATTAATCCAAACTAGGATGTATTTTCTGCGCCTGGTGTTCACCTAGTTGACTCGCTTATTAAAAAAGTATGTAATCCCTAAGAATTTATTTACTTAAAGGAGATTTTTTCATGATGAAAAAAAGCTTACTGGGAGCAACATTTTTATTAGCAGCTAACTTAGCTTGGGCTGATGCAGTGATTACGTTGCCTACTCAGGGTTTTGTGGATCCTTGTCAGAGCGCACAAGGTGCTTGGTCTGGCAGGGGAAGAGTAACCACAGAAATAATGGGTATGCCTATTGACTGTGTCTATCATGGTGAAGCGCAAGTGCCATATATTGCTGAATCTGGAGAGCTCTCTATGGACATTCAAATGACCAAAGAATCTGGGTTTTGTCCAGAGGGCAAGTCATTTTCAGTCCATGGTACCTGCAGAAATGGGAAGCTGCATTTAGAGGTGGAAGATGCAAATATTAACGGTACGGTTTCCGCAGATGGTCGATCGGCTGACCTGAGCGGTACTGTCGGGGTAGATGTATTAGGTCAATACGTTATTGCGAATATAGAAAGCATGCATTTACGAAAGAAATAATAAATTATTAAAGAGGAGATATTATGACTGTTGATGCACATCAAGAGAAATTAAGTTTTCAAACAGAGGTGAAACAATTACTTCAACTTGTTGTGCATTCTCTATATAGCAACAAAGAAATATTTTTGCGTGAATTAATTTCAAATGCGTCGGATGCGGCAGATAAGTTGCGATTTGAAGCTTTATCTGATCCGGCTTTATATGAAGCAAATCCTGATTTAGCTATTCATGTTGCGGTGGATAAAAATGCTCGAACTATTACTATTCGTGACAATGGGATTGGTATGAGTCGAGAGGAAGTCATCGATAACTTGGGAACAATAGCGAAATCAGGCACGCGGGAATTTCTTGCCAAATTAACTGGTGATAGCAAAAAGGATGCGCATTTAATTGGTCAGTTTGGTGTGGGTTTTTATTCTGCCTTTATTGTTGCGGGTAAGGTAACAGTCATTACTCGGCGTGCAGGTTTGACCGCAGAACATGGTGTGCGTTGGGAATCTTCAGGGGATGGAGAATACATCATTGCTAACATGGAAAAGGCAACGCGTGGCACGGATATTGTTCTTCACCTAAAAGAAGGGGAGGATGAGTTTCTTACAGAGTGGCGATTACGCAGTATTATCACTAAATATTCCGATCATATTAATATTCCTATTTTGATGCCTAAGCTATCTGATGCAGAGGAAGGTAAAGAGGAAAATAAAAAAGATAAAGCGGCTCAGGAATGGGAAACCGTAAATAAAGCAACAGCACTATGGACGCTCCCCAAAGCATCCATTACCCAAGAGCAGTATAAAGAGTTTTACAAACATATTTCCCATGATTTTGCTGAGCCATTGTTATGGGCGCATAATAAGGTCGAGGGAGAAAGTATCGATTACATTAGTGTTTTATTCGTTCCGGCACATGCTCCTATGGACTTATGGCATCGCGATAAACCGCACGGCTTAAAACTCTATGTGCAACGTGTTTTTATTATGGATCATGTTGAACAATTCATGCCGTATTATTTGCGTTTTATCCGCGGAATTATTGATACCAGTGTTTTGCCTTTGAATATCTCACGAGAGATTTTGCAAGATCATCCTGCTGTGGCTAAGTTACGCTCGGCGTTGACAAAGCGAGTGCTGGATTTATTGGAGAAACTAGCTAATGAGGATGCAGAGAAGTACAGCAAATTTTGGGAGCAATTTGGTAATGTACTAAAGGAAGGCCCGGCCGAAGATTTTGCGAATCGCGAAAAAATTGCTAAGCTTTTGCGTTTTTCTTCCACGCATGCAGATGTAATGCAACAAACAGTATCATTGGAAGATTATGTTAAACGTATGCGGCCAGAACAAAAGAAGATTTATTATATTACGGCTGAAACTTTTAATGCGGCAAAATCCAGTCCGCAACTTGAAATTTTTAGAAAAAATAATATTGAAGTTTTACTATTGAATGACCGTATTGATGAATGGTTGATTGGACATCTGAGTGAGTTTGCTGGGAAGTCTTTTCAGTCTGCCGCAAAGGGTGATTTAGAGCTAGATGAATTAACGGATAATAAATCTGAGAAAGAACAGCAACAAGCGCAAGATAAGAAACTTGCTGAAACTTTCGGCATATTTATTGGTAAAGTAAAAGCTCTGTTAGGTTCACAAGTGAAGGATGTGCGGCTTTCTCATCGACTCACTTTTTCACCTGCTTGTTTAGTGCGAGACGCAAGTGCTTTGGGTCCACAAATGGAGCGTTTACTGAAAGCAGCGGGGCAACCAGTAGAAGAGGCTAAACCTATTTTAGAGTTGAATCCTGAACATACCTTAGTAAAACGTTTACAGGCAGAGCACGATGAGTCACAGTTAAAAATATGGGCGCAAATTCTTCTTGATCAAGCTATTTTATCTGAAGGTGGGCAATTACAGGATCCCGCTGCTTTTGTGCAGCGCATTAACCAATTGTGGGCAGAAATGTTGAGTTAAGCATCAGTTTATACTCCTTCGCTGGTACTTAGGATGACAGGCTAATGCTCAGCCGGAACTCGCGTTTATAGGTTGGAGTAGGAATATATGTTAATTGGCGTTCCAAAAGAGCTTAAGAGTTACGAATATCGTGTTGGCTTGGTACCTAGCAGTGTAAGAGAACTTACAACACGTGGCCATACCGTATTGGTGCAGCATCATGCAGGCGAGAAAATTGGTTTTGACGACGTCACCTATGAGCGTGTCGGTGCCAAGATTATTGACACAGCGGAGGAGATTTTTCAGCAAGCTGAGCTGATAGTGAAGGTGAAAGAACCGCAGCCAGTTGAGTGTCGCATGTTGCGAGAAGGCCAAGTTATTTTTACGTACTTACATTTAGCACCAGATCCTGAACAAGCTAAATTATTACAAGAATCAAGATGTATTGCGATTGCTTATGAAACGGTGACGGGTAAGCAAGGTGGGTTACCATTATTATCACCCATGAGTGAAGTAGCTGGACGTATGTCAATTCAAGCTGGCGCAACCAGCTTGGAAATCAAACAAGGCGGCAGTGGTATTCTATTGGGCGGCGTTCCTGGCGTAGCACCAGCCAAAGTTGTCGTTCTTGGGGGCGGAGTTGTGGGCACCAATGCTGTGCGTATGGCTATGGGCATGGGTGCACATGTAGTAGTTATTGATAAATCATTAGAGCGTTTGTATCACTTGGATTTACAATTTGGTTCTAAGCTCAATACTATTTACTCTACAACGGACTCCATTGAGCAACACGTTACTACCGCAGATTTAGTAATTGGTGCTGTATTAATCCCTGGGGCTTCAGCACCTAAATTAGTAACACGTCACATTTTAAATCGGATGCGTCCAGGATCGGTAATGGTAGATGTTTCCATTGATCAAGGAGGATGTTTCGAAACTAGCCGTCCAACTACGCATGATAAACCGACTTATGTGGTGGATGGTGTGGTGCATTACTGCGTGACTAACATGCCAGGCGCAGTACCGCGTACATCTGCTGTTGCCTTGAATAACGCCACATTACCTTTTGTGTTAGCGTTAGCAAGTGAGGGGTATAAAAAAGCACTGCAACAGGATGCGCACTTGCTGGATGGTTTAAATATTTATCGCGGCAAGATTACACATAAAGCTGTGGCGGAAGCTTTACGTGAAAATTATACGCCCGCAGAAGATGTTCTGTAATTTCTAAACGAGTCAGGTGGATAAAGGGGACTTAAATTCCCTCCCCCCGTTTTGTGGGAGGGCTAGGGTGGGGGAGAGATGCTTACAGTCTTCTTTTCATCAGCTAACTATGAAGGATATATTTCGTGCTCACCTGTTTTAATACGGTATCATCAAGCAACTCAACGCCTATCACCGTCATTCAGCTAAATGACTTTGACAAATGGCTAGCAAATCAATCAATACAAATAAAGCAATGGCTCACTACCACACAATTTTGTGCTAAATCAGGGGCTTTTTGCTTGCTGCCTGACCCCAGTGGAAAGTTATCTTTAGTAATCTGCTGTATTGCTGATGCTGACGATCTTTGGGGAGTAGGGGCACTACCTTTTGCATTGCCTGAGGGTGATTACCTTCTTGATATACCCGAAATAAATTACTCACGCTTTGCCATTGCCTGGGGACTAGGCGCATACCAATTTACCCTTTACAAGAAACCATCCCGTCCTCCAGCTAACTTAGTACTGCCTGCCACTTGCCAATTAGCTGAAATAAATAATCTGGTTAGTTCTATTTATTATGTGCGTGACTGGATTAATACGCCCACTGATAATATGGGGCCTTCTGAATTCGCTGCAGAAGCGGTGAAGATAGGTAAAGAGTTCGGCGCTAAAGTCAAACAAATCGTCGGTGACGATTTGTTGCTGCAGAATTACGCGGCTATCCATGCGGTAGGTAGGGCCAGTGACGATGCGCCCAGGTTAATTGATATACGTTGGGGTGATAAGAAGCATCCGAAATTAACCCTAGTAGGGAAGGGGGTATGTTTTGATACGGGCGGCTTAGATATCAAACCATCTTCTTATATGGCGTTGATGAAGAAAGATATGGGTGGCGCTGCACACACATTAGGATTAGCACGCATGATTATGCAAGCCCAATTACCCATTCAATTGCGGGTATTGATGCCTGTTGTTGAAAATGCGATTGCTGGCAATGCTTATCGCCCTGGCGATGTTATCCGTAGCCGTAAAGGGCTGACTATTGAAATCGGCAATACGGATGCAGAAGGCCGAGTAGTGTTAGCTGATGCACTGGCTGAGGCAGTCAGTGACAAACCTGATTTACTTATCGACATTGCCACCTTAACCGGTGCAGCTCGCGTGGCCTTAGGCACTGAATTACCCGCGATGTTTGCGAATAATGACGACATAGCCAATGCAGCTATTCACCATGCACAACGACAACAAGATCCAGTATGGCGACTACCGCTGTTTAGTTTGTATCGCGATATGCTAAATAGCACTATTGCCGATATTAATAACGACTCCGCTTCCTCGTATGGCGGTGCCATTGCCGCCGCGTTGTTTTTAAAAGAGTTTGTGCCTGATGACATTCCTTGGCTCCATTTTGATTTAATGGCCTGGAATCTCAAAGCCCGGCCAGGGCGCCCACAAGGAGGCGAAGCCATGGGACTGCGGGCATTGTTTAGTTACTTAAAGGCATGGGCTATACGGTAAGTAAATCCAAGAATGTTTTTACCAAACCATTACAGACTCTTACTCCTAGCTCGGGAGTTCCCGCTGAATAAAGTATGACAAGCGCATGGATAGCTATAAAAGCACAAATAAAGCGCAGGAGGCTGGAAGCCGACGAGCCATTGTGCTTTTATAGCTATCCATGCGCTTGTCATACTTTATTCAGCGGGAACTCCTTACTTCCAGCTCATTACCACCTTACCGCATTGCCCGGTGCGCATAATTTCGAAGGCTTTCTTATATTCATCGATAGTAAAATGGTGGGTAATGACTGGCTCGACCTTTAAGCCACTTTGCAGCATGCAAATCATTTTATACCAGGTATCGAACATTTCACGACCGTAAATGCCTTTTAATGTTAACCCTTTCATGATGACCATGCTCCAATCAATGGTGGTATCGCGTGGCAGAAAGCCTAATAAAGCTACTTTCCCAGCATGATTCATATGCGCGATCATATCTTGAAAGGCAGTGCTATTCCCTGACATTTCCAGTCCTACATCAAACCCTTCAGTCATACCTAATTGTGACATGGCTGCTTGTAAAGTGTTTTTCGTGGGGTTAATAGCGAGTGATACCCCTATGCTTTTTGCTAAGGCTAATCGGTATTCATTGGTATCTGTGATGACAACATATCGAGCGCCGACATGCCGAGCAATGGCCGCAGCCATTATGCCGACAGGGCCTGCTCCCGTGATCAATACATCTTCACCTACCATATCAAATGACAGGGCTGTATGTGTAGCATTGCCGAGGGGGTCAAGAATGGCGGCTTGTTGATCGCTGAGTGCAGGGGGGAGAGGATAGGCATTAGCGGCAGGAAGGGCTAAATATTCAGCAAAGCAACCGGGGCGGGTGACACCAGCACTAGCATTTTTTCGACATAAGTGCGAACGTCCTGCGCGGCAATTTCGGCAATGACCGCAGGCAATGTGTCCTTCGCCTGATACACGGTCGCCAATAGTAAAGCCTTTTACTTCTTTGCCTTTATCAACAACTTCACCAACAAATTCATGGCCAATCACTAATGGAATGGGAATGGTTTGTTGCGCCCAGGCATCCCAATTGTAAATGTGGATATCTGTACCGCAAATCGCTGTTTGTTTGATTTTAATCAATACATCATTAGGGCCTAAAGTCGGTACGGGAACATCCTCTAGCCAGATACCTGGTTCGGGATTGCGTTTAACCAAAGCTTTCATGGAGAGATCCTTAGTTCTTTTTTAACTTTAGAAAAGGCTGATAATGCCTTGTCTAAATGTTGTTTTTCATGTGCGGCAGACATTTGTACACGAATTCTCGCTTGCCCTTGTGGAACCACGGGGTAAGAGAAACCGATCACATAAATCCCTTCCTTTAATAGGGCATCTGCCATGGCGGTGGCTAATTTAGCATCCCCTAGCATTACTGGGATAATAGGATGCTCACCAGGAATTAATGTAAAACCAAGTTGTTCCATGCCGCGGCGAAAATAAGTACTGTTTTCGTGTAGTTTTTTAATAAGTGCCGAGTTGGACTCTAGCAGGTCAATGACCTTGATGGAAGTCGCTGCAATTACCGGAGCTAGAGTATTAGAAAATAAGTAGGGACGTGAACGCTGGCGTAGCCAATTAATGATTTCTTTTTTTCCGCTTGTATAGCCGCCAGAGGCGCCACCCAAAGCTTTGCCAAGTGTACCCGTTAAAAGGTCAATGCGATCCATGACTTGGTGATATTCAGGCGTGCCTTTACCATGCGCTCCCATAAAACCAACGGCATGTGAATCATCGACCATTACCATGGCATGATATTTATCCGCAAGATCACAAATTGCAGGTAGGTTGGCAATAATGCCATCCATAGAAAACACCCCATCTGTAGCAATTAAACGCATACGGCAGTGTTGCGCTTCTTGTAATTGCCGTTTAAGATCAGCCATATCATTATTGTTATAACGAAACCGTTTTGCTTTACAAAGCCGGATCCCATCAATAATACTGGCATGATTGAGGGCGTCGCTAATGATGGCGTCTTCTGGGCCAAGTAATGTTTCGAATAAACCACCGTTAGCATCAAAGCAGGAAGAGTACAGAATAGTGTCTTCCATGGATAAAAACTGGCTAAGACGTTTTTCTAGCGCCTTATGAATGGATTGTGTGCCACAAATAAAGCGTACCGAAGATAGCCCAAAACCGTAATGCGCTAAGGCACATCTTGCTTCGGCAATTAACTCAGGATGATTTGCTAAGCCTAAGTAATTATTAGCGCAAAGATTGATTACTTCTGTGCTGTTGCTGAGACGAATGACGGCTTGTTGTGGCGAAGTGATGACTCGCTCTGCTTTATACAAGCCAGTTTCTTTGAGTTTTTGGATCTCATTAGCGAGATGATTAAGAAAATCGGCTTTTTTAAACATGAGGGCATTCCTTGTTTATTTTACTTGCTAGGTGGAGCTGGCTTGTTCCTTCTGGCTAACTCATCATTGCACATTAGAAAAAGTTGCCTGAGTGCTTGGCTAAGTCTTATAGTGGATGGCATTTCTACATATAAAAGAAAAATAAAAACGGCTATTCTAAAATAGTCATCCTGGGGAATGGTTGCTTGAGAAAGAGCCTTGTGGATTGCTTTTAATCGGGTGGTATGCGCGCGCGATGCTTGTGGCATCAGTTGCGCAAGTGCGGCTACTAATTCCTGTTTAAAATCCGTAGTTTGCATGGCACTCTCTATAGTATTTCTTTAATTATTATAGCACTTGGATAAACATATTATGGAACAGCAAGCTATTTCTCCTCATCTACGTTGGGCATGCCGGCGCGGCATGCTAGAGTTAGATATAGTATTAACACATTTTTTGGAAAATGGTTACTGTCAATTATTACCCGAAGAACAAGAGCTATTTGCTCTGCTATTAACCAGCCAGGATCAAGACTTGTTTCGTTGGATATTTAGTAATGAAACCCAGCCTACAGAAAAATTTCAAGCTATTATAGAGAAAATACGTTTTTATGCATTATCAAGATTTTCATCTTAAACCATCGCGACAGTTTATTATTCTGATCATTGCATTTTCATTAGGAGGTGTGGGTGCCTGTTTATCATTACCGATGGGAATTAAATGGCTGTTTGCATTTACCAGTTGCATTTATGGGGCGTGGTTACTATGGCGATTTGGGTTGCTTAAAAGCCGATACGCTATAGTATATCTGCGTTGTTATGTGGATGGCGGTTGGAAAATACGCCAATCCCAACAAATGCTACAGGATGCCGTATTATTGGGAGATAGTGTGGTGACGACGTGGGTAAGTGTATTGCGATTTTTAGTGGATGGTCACTGCACAGTGTCGTGTGTGGTATTTCATGATGCACTGGGTAAACATACGTATCGTCAATTAACAGTGCAAGCGCGGTTCTGTGCATAGGAATTCCTGATAAACAGGGTATTTAGTAGTTTTTTCCAGGGAAATACGTTACTATCAAGCACCTTGCAAGGTTTATCTATATATCATGCATAACATTCGAAACTTTTCTATTATTGCTCATATCGATCATGGAAAGTCAACTTTGGCTGATCGTTTAATTCAGCTCTGTGGCGGTTTAAGTGAGCGTGAAATGCAAGCGCAGGTGCTAGACTCGATGGATTTGGAGCGAGAGCGCGGCATTACTATTAAAGCCCATAGTGTGACCTTGCATTATACTGCGCAGGATGGCGTTACCTACCAGTTGAATTTTATTGACACACCTGGTCACGTAGATTTTTCTTATGAGGTATCTCGATCTTTAGCAGCCTGCGAGGGCGCTTTATTAGTGGTTGATGCCGCCCAAGGTGTGGAAGCGCAAACGGTTGCCGTTTGTTATACAGCTATAGAGCAAGGGTTAGAGGTGCTACCTGTATTGAATAAGATAGATTTACCACAAGCAGATCCTTCGCGAGTTATTCAAGAAATTGAGGAAATTATTGGCTTACCCGCCAAAGATGCGTTAGGAGTTAGTGCTAAACAAGGGATAGGCATTGATGTATTATTAGAAAAAATTATTGCTGATATTCCAGCGCCAGAAGGTGATCCCCAAGCACCGTTGCAAGCGCTAATTATTGATTCTTGGTTTGATAGTTATTTGGGTGTGGTATCACTAGTGCGGGTAAAAAATGGGGCGTTACGTGTAGGCGACGTGATGCGTGTGATGTCAACTGGCAAAAATCATGAAATAACGGGAATGGGTATTTTCACACCTAAACGCCTCGCTAAAGAGCGACTTAGTGCTGGCGAGGTAGGATATGTTGTAGCAGGTATTAAAGATATTAATGGTGCCCCAGTCGGCGACACATTAACACATGCTTATAAGCCAGCGGCTGAGGTTTTGCCTGGATTTAAAAAGGTAAAACCACAGGTCTATGCGGGATTATACCCTATTCATTCTGAAGAATTTCCAGCTTTCCGTGAAGCCTTAGGTAAACTGCGGTTAAATGATGCGGCTTTATTTTATGAGCCAGAATCGTCAGATGCGCTGGGGTTTGGATTTCGCTGTGGCTTTTTAGGCATGTTGCATATGGAAATCGTGCAAGAGCGTTTAGAGCGCGAGTATAACCTGGATTTGATTACCACCGCGCCAACAGTGATTTATGAAGTGGTTAAAACGAGTGAGGAGGTAGTTTATATTGATAGCCCTGCTAAATTACCTATTATTAACCACATTGCCGATATTCGCGAACCTATTGCGCGCGCACATATTTTAGTGCCGCAGAGCTATTTGGGGAACGTTATTAACTTATGCGTAGAGCGACGTGGTTCACAAAAAAATATGATGTTTCATGGTAGCCAAGTAGCTTTGACGTATGAATTGCCGATGAGTGAAATTGTTTTGGATTTTTTTGATCGATTAAAATCGGTAAGTCGTGGCTATGCTTCACTTGACTATAATTTCTCGCATTTCCAATCCTCGCCACTAGTTAAATTAGATTTATTAATTAATGGTGACAGGGTGGATGCATTAGCTTCAATTGTACATAAAGATCAAGCCCATAGCCGTGGTAAACAGTTAACTGAAAAAATGCAAGAATTAATACCGCGGCAAATGTTTGATATTGCTATTCAAGCAGCTATCGGTGCTCATATCATAGCGCGACATACGGTGAAAGCACTAAGAAAAAATGTGACAGCAAAATGTTATGGCGGTGACGTAACGCGTAAAAGAAAGTTATTGGAGAAACAGAAAGAAGGAAAGAAACGTATGAAACAAGTAGGTAATGTGGAAATTCCACAAGAGGCATTTTTAGCGATATTAAAAATTGAGAAAAAATAAAAGGGGTGCGACCTGTGATTAATGTCACGCATAAGGTCAATGGATTAAACTTATAAAGAGGTTTTTTTATGCATTTTAATTTTGAACTTATTTTATTTTATGCGGTGCTGATAACAGGGCTGATATCTTTATTGGACATGCTTTTTCTAGCGCCGAAACGTAAACAATTGCATGCAGAGCTAACTAAACGCTCTGTAGCTGTGTCGGAGGTAAAGCTACCTATTATTATTGATTATGCTCGCTCGTTTTTTCCGGTTTTATTATTGGTTTTCCTATTGCGTTCTTTTATTGTTGAGCCGTTTCGGATTCCATCGGGTTCCCTTGAGCCATCCCTATTAACCGGTGACTTCATTTTAGTGAACAAATTTCATTATGGAGTGCGCTTACCGGTGGTGCACAAAGAGATTTACCCGATGGAAAAGCCGCAGCGCGGTGATATTGCTATTTTTCGTTGGCCGCCCAATCCATCTATAGATTTTATTAAAAGGGTGATAGGGTTACCTGGCGATCATATCAGCTATATTAACAAAGAGTTATATGTGAATGAGAATGTGGTACATCAGGAATTTTTAAAGGAAACAAAAAATTATGTTCAAGATGGGGCTGATATTCCAGTAGTAGAGAAAGAAGAGAATTTATTAGGAGTTAAGCATAAAATTTATCAAGACCCCAATAAGCAAGCGACAGATTTTCACGATATTATTGTTCCTAAAGGAATGTATTTTGTGATGGGCGATAATCGCGATGATAGTGCGGATAGCCGATTTTGGGGCTTTGTGCCAGAAAGAAATTTAGTAGGAAAGGCAATTCTAGTTTGGATGAGTTGGGACTCTATTGCGCATAAGATACGTTGGCATAGAATAATAAAAGGTGTGAAATAACAATATGAATGATGAGTTGTCACAAAAGTTAAAATATCAATTTCAGAACCCTATGTTGTTGCAGATTGCTTTAACGCATCGTAGTAAGGGTAGTGATCACAACGAGCGATTAGAGTTTTTAGGGGATGCAGTAGTTAACTTTATTATTGCTGATGCTTTATATCAACAGTTCCCGCAGGCAACAGAAGGCGAATTAAGTCGTTGGCGTGCGACGTTAGTTAATCGAGATACGTTAGGGGAGTTAGCACGCCAGTTTGACTTGGGCCAGTACTTGCGTTTAGGCGTTGGAGAGCAAAAAAGCGGAGGTAGTGAACGCCATTCTATCCTTTCTTGTACCATGGAAGCCATTATTGGCGCTATTTATTTGGATGGGGGGTTTACCGCCATTCAAGCATGTCTTATGGATTGGTATGAGGTCCTATTAAAATCATTATCCAGTGCAGCAAGTCATAAGGATCCTAAAACCATGTTGCAAGAGTATTTGCAGAGTCGCCGTATGCCCTTGCCTATTTATCGAATCGATAAGGTTGTAGGTGAAGCGCATCAACAGCTTTTTACTGTGACTTGTCATATTGCTGACACGGATATGGAAGCGTTAGGTACAGGAACGAGTCGACGTCGTGCTGAGCAAGATGCTGCACAATGTATGCTAAGGTTATTAAATAATGAGTGAAACATCGCGCAGTGGTTATATTGCTATTCTCGGACGTCCTAATGTAGGAAAATCCACTTTATTGAATGGTTTGTTGGGAAAGAAAATCAGTATTACTTCACCTAAGCCACAGACTACTCGTTGCCAAGTATTAGGTATAAAAACGCAAGATAACGTTCAAGCTGTATATATTGATACACCCGGATTACATAAAGAAGAAAAGCGTGCGATTAATCGTTATATGAATAAATTAGCGGGTACTTTTATTCATGATGCTGATATAATTTTATTTGTCATAGAAGCATTACGTTGGACTGAAGAAGATGAGAGGGTGTTAGGGCGGCTAAAAACCGTGACAAAGCCAGTATTTTTGTTAATTAATAAAGTAGATAAGGTTGCTGACAAGACTGCATTATTACCATTTATTGATGTACTAAAAACCAAATTTTCTTTTACACAGATTATTCCTATTTCAGCTATGCAAGGTAGCAATCTTGTTGCGCTTGAGAAACAAATTATGGCTGCTTTACCTGAGGGTGTGCATTTTTATCCTGAGGGAGAAATAACTGATAAAAGTGTGCGGTTTCGTATAGCGGAAATTATCCGTGAAAAATTAATTTATGCCACAGAACAAGAAGTTCCTTATAGTAGTACGGTGACTATAGAAAGTTTTCAGCCAGGAGAAAAACAGACAGAAATTAGCGCGGTGATTTGGGTGGAGCGTTCAGGACAAAAAATTATTATTGTTGGTCATAAGGGCGAGCGCTTAAAGCAAATTGGTATTCGTGCGCGTAAAGAAATTGAATCTTTGTTAGGGCAAAAAATTTATCTACGGTTGTGGGTGAAAGTGAAAGAACGTTGGACGGATGATGATAAAGCGCTTAAAACATTAGGATATGAATAAACTTCTTTCCAAACCTCGGCCAAAGGCCAATCTCTTTGAAAAAATTCTCTCGAAATCCTCATTTACTCTATGTAAACTGCGGTTTCTCATTCATTTTTTCTTCGACTTTGTCGCTTTGGTCGAAGTTTGGAAAGAAGTCTAATGAGCACCCGTGTTCAGTTACAGCCAGCCTTTGTATTGCATCGTCGCAAGTATAGAGAGACTAGTTTATTAGTTGAGCTTTTCACCGTTGATTATGGGCGTGTGACTGCGGTGGCACGCGGTGTGCGTTGTGCGCGGACACGAACTCCCTTAGAATTATTCACCCCATTTTTATTATCCTGGCAGGGAAGAGGGGAGTTAGTTACTTTAACGCAGATAGAAGTAGAGGGGGCGATTGGTTTGCTGCGAGGAGATGGTTTATTAGCGGGTTTTTATTTGAATGAGTTATTGGTGCGTCTTTTACAAAAATCTGATCCCCATTCTCAATTATATGTTTTATACCATGATACCTTACGCAAATTACAAGCTTCCTCACTAGAGCAACGTGTATTGCGCTTGTTTGAGAAGCGGCTATTACAAGAGCTCGGCTATGGCGTGTTATCTCAGTTAACGCGTGTTCACCAGGAATTTTTACCTAATAAATATTATCGATTTGTATCTGAGCAAGGATTTATTTTGTGTGAGCCGGATAGTTTAAGTGAACCCATTTTTTCTGGAAAAAGCTTGCTAGCATTTGCATTAGAAACGTGGCACGACGATTGTACCTTGCGAGATGCAAAACGTTTAGTGCGGATAATGTTGGAGCCACTTCTCGGTGGGCGGCCTTTATATAGTCGCCAGTTGTTTATACGTTAAAATTCTTAGGGATTCTCGCGTAAATTTCCCAATAATTTCCGGGCTCCTTCATTAAAACTAGATTCGGCAGTTGAAATGGATTTAACCAGTAATCCTATACAAAATAAATCGATACTATTATAGTAAGCCTTTAACCTAGAAACGGCAGTTGGGCGCGAGTTTTAAATGTAACACCTTGACTGACCTAGATCTTTCAAAAATTTGAGCGGTCACCTGATTGGTGATCCGAAAATTTTTGAAAGATCTAGGTCAGTCAAGGTGTTACGTTTAAAATCGTGAATCAACTGCCGTTTCTAGGTTTAATAGTACACTCTATGTTCAGGTACATTATATGCATCTTTTCCCATTGTTAGGAGTAAACATTGATCACGTGGCGACCTTGCGCCAAGCACGCCATACTCGATATCCAGATCCAGTCGAAGCAGTTTTTGCAGCAGAAAATGGTGGGGCAGACGGTATAACGGTACATTTACGTGAAGATAGACGGCATATCCAAGAGCGCGATATCGAGCTGATTCAACAGGTGCTATTAACTCGGCTTAATTTAGAGATGGCAGTGACTGCTGAGATGTTGGTTTATGCTGAAAAAATACGCCCTGTGCATTGTTGTTTTGTACCAGAACGACGTGCGGAATTAACAACTGAAGGCGGGCTAGACGTCTTAGGCCAAGAAAAAAAAATAAAAGCCGCCTGCCATCAGTTAACTGAGGCCGGTATTGATGTGTCCTTGTTCATCGATCCTGATGTAAAGCAAGTGGAAGCGGCGGCGCGTTGTGGTGCGCCTACAATAGAAATTCATACAGGTGGTTATGCGGATGCACAAAACAGTAAGCATCAACAACAAGAATTGCAGCGCATTATTCAAGCTGCGGAGTTAGCGCAGCGCTTAGGACTGGTGGTAAATGCGGGTCATGGGTTACATTATCAAAATGTACAAGCTATCGCATGTATCCCGCAAATTAATGAATTAAATATTGGCCATGGGATTGTAGCAAAAGCGATATTTGTTGGCTTAGAACATGCCGTTCGTGAAATGAAACGTTTAATGCAAGAGGCTAGAGGGTAGACTTCTATGATACGAACCCGATTTTCCCCCAGCCCTACCGGCCTATTACATATAGGCAATGCCCGTGCAGCCTTATACAGTGCTCTATATGCACGCTTACACCGGGGGGTATTTGTTTTACGTATAGAAGATACCGATGCAACTCGTTCGGCAGAGCAGCATGTGGAAACACTCCAACAAGATTTACATTGGTTGGGGATTGCTTGGCAAGAGGGACCTGGTGTGGATGGTCAGTACGGTCCGTATTGGCAATCACAGCGCTTGAGTATTTATACGCATTATTATCAGCAGCTGCTAGATAAACAATTAGTTTATCCTTGTTTTTGTACAGAAGAAGAATTAGCACTAGCAAGAAAAGTTCAATTGTCTCGTGGACAAGCACCCCGTTATCCCGGCACTTGCTGTCATTTATCGAGTGAGGAGGTGGGGCATCGTCAGGCGCGAGGATTAAAACCCACTTTGCGTTTTCGAGTTCCTGAGAATGCCGTTATTGAGTTTGTGGATTTGGTAAAAGGTCCTCAGCGGTTTAGTAGTAATGATATTGGGGATTTTATTGTACGCCGTGCAGATGGAACCTCACCCTTTCTGTTTTGTAATGCCATTGATGATGCATTGATGCGAATAACCCATGTGCTGCGCGGAGATGATCACTTAACCAATACGCCAAGACAGATATTGATTTTGCAAGCATTAAACCTTCCCTTATCCCAATATGGGCACTTATCGTTAATTACCGGGGATGACGGCACTCCCTTGTCGAAGCGGCATGGTAGTTTTAGTGTGCAAGACTTACAGCGGCGTGGTTTTTTGCCGCAGGCGGTAATCAATTACTTGGCTAGACTAGGCCATACCTGTGAGGTACAGCAGCTATTAAATTTTGATGAATTAGCCATGCATTTTAACCTGGAAAAGCTAAGCCGGTCTCCCGCGCATTTTGATCACAATCAAATAATGTATTGGCAGAAAATATCCGTGCAATTACTTGATAAAAATAGATTTTTGAATTGGCTTGGTGAGGATATTAAAAAGCAAATTCCAGAGAATATGCAAAATGTATTTGTGAGTGCAACACAGCCTAATATTGCCTTTCCTCATGATGCTGCAATGTGGTCAGCGATTTTTTTTAGTGATTGCTTGAAATTAGAGGAATTAGATCATGAGGCTTTAACTTGGCTGTGTGATGCGAAAGAGCAGTTTTTTATAATAGCAGAGCAAGCCTTAGAAAATTATGGCACAGATTTTTCGCGTATTCTGGTAGAAATGAAACAGGCACTAGGTATATCAGGCAAGCGTTTGTTTATGCCATTACGTATTGCTTTAACTGGAAAAGTTCATGGGCCTGAATTAGCTTTAATTGCCCAGCTATTAGGGGTAAAAAAAATGCAGCAACGGCTTGGTCAAGCTTTGCAATTTATTAGACTTCTTTCCAAGCCTTGACCAAAGCGACAGGGGCAAGGGCGAATCGTTAGGAGCAAGCTATACATGCTGAAGATTTACAATAGTCTTACCCAACAAAAGGAAGTTTTTCAACCGATAACTCCGGGGCAGGTGAATATGTATATTTGTGGGGTTACCGTCTATGATTATTGTCATCTTGGGCATGCGCGTTGTTATATAGCTTTTGATGTGGTTGTGCGTTATTTACGTGCTTGTGGCTATAAAGTTACGTATGTGCGTAATATCACCGACATTGATGATAAAATCATTAAGCGAGCGAATGACACTCATGAAGAAATAACTGTGCTTACGCAGCGTTATATTCAGGCTATGCAAGAAGATTTTCATGCTTTAGGTTTATTGATACCGGACTATGAGCCGCGTGCTACGGATTATATTGCGGTAATGCAAATATTAATCGAAAAGTTATTGGCAAATGGTTATGCCTACATTGCGAGCAATGGTGATGTATATTACGAGGTAAGAAGATTTTCCAGGTATGGTTGTTTATCGCATCGAGATATTGACAAGTTAGAAAGTGGTGCGCGGGTAGAGATTGCAGATGCAAAACGCGATCCATTGGATTTTGTCCTATGGAAATTAGCTAAACCGCATGAGCCGGCGTGGGATTCTCCCTGGGGGATGGGTCGCCCTGGTTGGCATTTAGAATGTTCGGCTATGTCTATGCAATTGTTAGGCGAGTGCTTTGACATTCATGGCGGAGGGAAAGATTTGGTTTTCCCGCATCATGAAAATGAACTGGCGCAATCGGAGGGTGCAACCCAAGCAACTTTTGTGAAAACCTGGATGCATGCAGGGCATTTGCAAATTGCGAAAGAAAAAATGTCGAAGTCCTTAGGGAACTTTTTTACTATTCGGGATGTGTTAGCACAGTATGCTCCCGAAGTGGTGCGCTATTTTTTTATATCCAGTCATTATCGTAGTCCTTTGCAATACTCTGCTGAATTACTGCAACAAGCGAAGAATTCACTAGAACGTTTGTATACAGCATTACGATTTTTGCCGGCTGCTGATATAGAAGTTAATACCGCTATTGAAATAAAATTCTACGCAGCCATGGATGATGATTTTAATACACCGCTAGCCTTATCTGTGTTATTTGAATTAGCACATGAGATACAACGGCTGCGCGAAAAGAAGCTAGCGACTGCCGCGCAATGTGGGGCTTTATTAAGAAAGCTGGGTGGCATTTTAGGAATTCTACAAACAAACCCGGAAGAGTTCTTTCGGTCTGCAGTAGCCAATGTAGATATTGGCAAGATTGAAAATTTAATCGCGGCGCGGCAATTGGCGCGGCAACAAAAAAATTGGGCCGAGGCGGATCGTATTCGTTCTGAATTATTAGCCATGTCGGTGGAATTAGAGGACACTGCGCAAGGCACCATGTGGAAGTATGTATAATTACAGGAAAAGCTGGCATTGCGAGGAGTATTTTTTACGATGAAGCAATAACGATTTTTCCTGGCATAGAAGGGGGGTAATTTTATGAGATTATATGCAATAGGTATTTATGAATATACCCAAGAAGATTCTCCTCAGTTTCAACTCAAGAAAAAAGCGCCACCTAACAAAGGAGGGTTTAGTGGATTATTTAGTACCGATCCATTGGAAAATTTAGAGAAACATACATTAAAAGCGCTTCCTCCTGAACAAGATGTGACTTTCCGCGCTACATATAAGGATGAATATCATTACGTAAAGCGCTATCCAGCAGAAGGCATCGTTATTGCTATTGTTAGTAGAAACAAGTTAGAGCCGTTGGAGCTAGCTTATTTATTTTCTAATATTCATACGATTTATTCTAAACCTAATCTTGCAGTGACATTGGATGCTATTATTCTTAATCCACTTAACTATATTGCAAGAGATATCGTTACTGCGCAACTTAAGCAGAAAGTACAAGAAATAAAAGAAATCATGTTGGAGAACTTAGAGAAATTACTTGATCGTGGCGAGAGAATAGAATTGCTAGTAAGAAAAACGGATTACTTGGCGAATGGAGCAACGAGTTTTAAGAGAGAAGCCAAGAAGTTGAATGGGTGTTGTCACTGGTAGATTAGGATTGTTGCAGACTGTTTTCCTGATTTCCAACATATCACGGCTGGCCCGCGGCCACATTGGGCACCCTCACCCGCCACGCAAACAACGCGTGTCGACCTTTCCCACTCGCAAAAAACGCTCCGGGAGAGGTGATCAAGGGTGGAAATAGTAGTTACGCAAAAACTCTAGGTTTAATGTTTACTTAATAATTTATTCTCTATAATGAGTGCTTATTTCCATATTATCTAAAGGTTAGCCTATGCAAAGACAATCTGTAGATTCTCAGCCAACAGCATCGACTAGCACAATGGATGAGTCAAGTCATTGGTTAATAAAAGAACTTCTTCTCCTTAGGCAAAATATAAGTAGTGCTAAAAACCGCGCAAAACTTGTGTTTGTAAGTGTAGAAAAAGAATTAGATGGTTTTGTGAAATTCTTAGAAAATGTTATTGGCCATATTAATACGCTTACCGAAAAATCAGCATCAGAAGAAGATACAGATCTAAAAGATTTTGCGGTTTACTTGCAGGAGAGTGTTAAAAGATTGCAAGCTTTAATGGCAGAAGCAAATAAAACAGGTGGTTCAACCAAAGATATTGTACATAAGCTAAATAGTTTTATTGTCAGTATTCCTGATTTTCTCGAGGCTATTCAGCGGCTAGATCTTGGCAGTTATACGCAGGGAATGCCTAAAACATTTGAGGAAATGCATCAGGCAGTTGCGAAGAAAATATCGAGTTTAATTGAGCAAATAGCTCCTAGGCTTTTGCAAATAGTAGTGGATCATGCTGAAACAGTCATGTCGGATGATAGTAATAGAATGCAACTGTTTTCTCAATTAGACCCTTTCGTGCGTACAGTAGATTTAGCATTTCTAGGTATGATTGTGTCTGAGTTATCAGAGGTAGTCATATTATTAGATCAACTAGAAATTGAATACTCACTGAAAGAAGGGTCTTTGCTGGAAAGTGTTTCATTGCAGATTCCTTTTAAACATACAGAGGCCGGCTTAATGACATTAAAGGGACTGTGTGAAAGAGTGGGTCGTGGTTATGAAATGAGAATGCGGAGTGAAGGTTACCTAGCGGTTGCTTGTGTAGAAACATTTCCTTATGCGGCAGCTAAATTGCGCAGTAGAGAGGCGCAATTAAAAAAGCTGGAGCAAGATGAGCAACGTTATAAAGAACGCCAAAGGGAATGGTGTGAGCGTACACGGCTGGACAATCTGGAGATGGTAAAAGCACAGCTTGTGCGTTATCAAGCAGAAAAATCTAACCGAAAAGAGAAGATAAATATCCTTACGATTTTAACAGGCGAGCTTGAGCGTGATGGAGGAGATATCGCCAAACTCTTAGATGAGTTGTTGTGTGATAAAAGCAGTAGCAAAAAGCTTATAGAAAATAGCGAGCATCTCAGAAGCTTGATTAATGATATAAGAGAAAATCTTTCTACATTACAACGGCGGATTAAACATGCAGATAAAAAAAGGCAATTACTGCGCGATAGATTACAGGGTAAAATACAATCCATTAAAGATCAAATAGTGCAACACAAAATTCCGATAGAGAATCGTGATTCTCGTATTGACACGAATAAAATTATGTATGCGCTAATGACGCAAGCTAATAAATCTATGCGTATTATTGAAGAACTCATGTCAGGTTCGGCACATTCATCATCTGTTTCTATAGTAGATGAGCTGCAAGAATATTTATCTGCACTTGAAACTGAGCTTAGTAAAGCTATCGATACGCAAATATTTTTGAGGTATTTTTCAACAGCTACGGGTAGTACTGCAGCTAGTCCTTCATCTGGGAGTGCTGGGCCTGTGTTAGTAACGACAATTGCAGAGCCTAGTTCATGGATAGAAGATCTAGGGAATACCTTTAAACTTGCTAAAGAGTTTCTCGCACGGCTAAAAATCTTGCAGAAAGAGTATGAAAAATGCAGACAGAAAGCACGAGTTAGAATGTCTGATGAAACACCAGAGAGTAATATTCTTGCATTAATAAATTTAGTAGATCAGTGTACAGATAATCTAGCTCAATTGGCGAAAGCGATTAAATTACTTTTATCTAATCCAATTATATCAGGAGCTGCACCGGATATAACAAGGCGATTAAAATCCACAGTGGAAGCATTGACGGTTTTAGCGAATCGAGTAGTGACGGAATTACCAGTGGTGCAACATTTACAACGGCACGCAGGGGAGCTGGCCAGTGGTTTAGGTGGTGCTGATAGGGCGAGTTATGTTATGCAAAAACTCCAGGAATTTTATCAGTATGCTTCTGAAAGATTTTCTTTAGATCCCATAGATCGTAATATAGTGGATATATCACTTGGTTTTCTTGCGCAAGTAAACCGGGATGCAATGCAAGAGTTAAATGAAGATAAGATTGCTAAATCAAAATTAATATCCTTTGTGGTTCGCCACATTTTTCAGCTGGCTACAATTTTGTTAAATGTGACGCAGGTAAAAGACCTGTTGGTAACAGCGGCAAGAGAAGAAACATTGGCAACGCTACAGAAGGTGAATTTACTTTTCAGGGATATTTACTTACTCGCAGATAAGCTTGAGACAGAGTTTTTTTTACGAGAGGGGTATATTACTAGGTTAAGTTTGCATGGCGTTTCTTTGCACTCTTTATTGGAGAGGTTTCATCAAGCAATCGAGGATAGCGGTTATGAATTTAATCCTGATGAACGCTTTCCATACTTACGCGCAATACAGGCGCAGCGAGACAGGATATTAGCAGATGATTTGTTGGTGACACCTACTGATGAGCGTGTTTCCCAATCCAAGGTGGATGAAAAAAATAGGGCAGTTGCAGTAGAGTTTTTGCAGAGACGTATAAAAGAAACTGATGCAGTTTTACGTAGGCAAGAACAGCAAGCAGCTACTGTTTCTGACATGGTAGCGCAACCATTACAAGAAACATCAGTAGCTGGTGCTGGTGTTGCAGATATGAATGAAACAGAGGAACGCACCTCTTTGTTAGCGAGTAGTCAACACTCTATTAATGCAGACGAGCAAAAGGATCATGTTATTTCTAAAGATTCTATCCTTGCTTTGATTGATGAGCGTTTAGCACAATTAAAGAAAGAACGTGCTGACCGAGTTATCATGCATAGATTAAATCTAGAAAATACTATTTTTGGTTTAACACAATTGCGCGATGCTTATCGAAAGTCAGGTTATACAATACGTGACGCTTTAGATGAAGTAAAGAAAAGAGATGTTAGCGCTTACCATGCGATTGATTCTCATGAGACACAGTTAATCGCTGAATTAAAGAAATTGGATGAATTAATCTTGCCAGAACGCAGAGGAAGGAAACTGATAGATTTTACTCCTGCACGTTTGGCTGCTACCATTTCGGAGACGGGGTTGCAAAGTATTAATGCGCGTATCGAGGAGTTGAATGCAGAAATAGATTCAAGTTGCTTGCCTAACAAGGTAAAAAGGACCAAGCTACATTTGCTAAGTGTTTTTAGGGATAATATAACAAAAATGCCATTTAATCATGCTGTAGGATGTACTAAACAAAGTAATCCGCAAACTTACTATCGCCTTTTTGCAGGCAGAACAGGCAGGGTAATGCGTGCAGTGGAAGCGGATTGTTTACAAGTAAGGGCATAAAATAACCGGCGACCTGCTATACTTTATTAATAACTCATTTATGTACAGGATAAGTTATTAAAAAGGATAGCAATCTTATGAACAGTTTTCTAAGCGTAAGATGTATGTTATTTACCCCAGGGAATCGGCCTGAGCGCTTTGAAAAAGCCAAGGAGATAGGGGCTGATGGGGTGGTTATTGACTTGGAAGATGCTATTTCTTTTCCAGAAAAAGATAAAGCACGTGATATAGTTGTTAACTATTTTAAACAATCTGTACCAATTAAAAATTTTATTCGCGCTATACGTATCAACAGCATTAAAACCTCAGCGGGATTAAAGGATATTTCTGCGTTACTAGATAACAATATTACACCTGATGTTATCATTATCCCTAAGACAGAGTATCCTGCTGAGATTATTATTTTAGATACCCTATTAAAACCGAAAAAAATCCCTTATGTTGCGCTTATTGAAACCGCTATAGGATTACATCATGCTGATGATATTGCGACTTGTAGTCCGCAGTTACAGGCAATTTGTTTTGGCGGAGGTGATCTTGCTGCGGATTTAGGCGCGACACTTACTTGGGAGCCAATGTTAGTAGCAAGATCGTTATTAGTGCGCGCGGCAGCAATAGCGGGTATTGCTATTTTTGATGTACCTTATCTCAATTTACACGATGCAGACGATGCTGGTATTATTGAGGAAACTCGGCGCGTAAAAGCATTAGGTTATACAGGTAAATTCTCGATTCATCCTAAACATATTAAACCCATATTAGAAGTATTTACACCTTCTGCAGAGGAAGTGTCGCAAGCACAACGTATTATCGATGCATATAGCAAAGCCAAGGGTGATGTATGTGAAATAGATGGGAAGATGATTGATGTGCCGATTGTACGTTCTGCAGAGCGTATATTAGCTATCGCAAAACATAGTTAATTGAAGATGGAGGATGGGGAAGATGTCAACTTTTAAGGCGTATGTAAAAATAAGTGAAAATCGCTACCGAGAAAACTATGGGCTTAGCTTTGAAGAGTTTATGGTGGGACAGAAATTTAAACATCGTCCTGGCGTTACTATTAGCCAGCAAGATAATAAAGACGAAGCGTTAGATACGCTTAATAACGCACAACTACATTATGATGCGCATTATGCTGCACAGACAGAATGGAAGCATTGTTTGGGCGTCAGTACATTGACACTGCAAAAACTCATGGGAGCCACCTGGAAAACATTTGGCAGAAGATATCGGGTACTCACTTTTGATGATATAGCTATGACGCACCCGGTATTTTCTGGGGATACGTTATATGCTGAGTCAGAGGTAATAAGTAAAGACGAATATAAAGTTGATCCTAATTTCGGCGTGGTACAAGTGGTGACATCTGGTGTAAATCAGGATGGAGCAATTGTTTCTAAAATTCAGTACCAGTTATTAGTTTATAAAAAAGGAAAACACCCTTTAGATAAAGCATTATCTGCGGATGCATTTAATTTAACGGATCAGAAATTTTCCTTGCATAGGCAATTAGAGGATGGAAGTTACATAGAAGAGGTGGGGATTTATTATGAGGATTTATTGATCGGTGAAACATATGAACATTTTCCATCAAAAACATTTGTTGCTGAAGAATCTCGGTTGCATTCACTGCGTTCTTTAGAGTGGAATCCATTTTATGCGGATTCTGAATATATAGGAAAATATTATGGTGGAAAATTTATTATTAATGAAACCTATGTAGTCGGCGCTATAACAGCATTAACAACGCGTACCTTTGGGCGCGTTGTTGCAAATTTGCAATGGAAGAATATTCAATTACCGCAGATTATTTATGCTGGTGATACCATTCATTGTGAATCAACTATTTTAATGAAACGAGAATCTAAGTCACGGCCTACTGAGGGCATTATGGAAGCAACCACTAAAGCTTTTAATCAAGCAGGCGAATTAGTTTGTTCCTACGAGCGACATTTTCTTATTTATAGAAAAGGGCTGGGGCCTTATAAAGCGGCGGGGTATTAGAGATATATTGGAATTTGAATTGTAAATAAACACTAAAATCCTGTCTAAAAATAAAAAAGGAGTGGAGTGATGAATTGTCAGGATGAATACAAATCTAAGATTGTCACTGCGGATAAGGCAGCAGAATTAATCCCTGCTTCAGGTAATATTTCTATGGGGATGGCGGCTAGTGAACCGCCGGCTATTTTGAAAGCATTAGAGAAGCGTGTTCTTTCTGGATCTATTCGGGAATTGAAATTTTATTATATGCATTCTGAAAAACCTATGCACGACAGTATTCTTAAGTACGAGTATATGGATAAAATTAAACCCTATCCATTTTATGTGGGAGCCATAGAACGTGAATTAGTACAGCAAGGGTTAAAAGAAAATAAAAAGGTTATTTATTACATGCCTGGTAATTTTAGTAGTGTTCCGGGTATTTTAAAAGAAATTGGTATAGATGTATTCTTGTTAACTGTTTCTCCCATGGATAAAGCGGGTTATTTTAGCTGCGGCACGAATGCTGATTATACTATTCCTACTGCACGCAATGCTAAGAAGGTAATTATTGAAGTTAACTCACAAATGCCACGTGTATTTGGTGATTGTTGTTTACATATTTCTGATGTCGATGCTGTTGTTGAAAATGCTTGTCCATTAGTGGAAATTCCTTCTAGACCTAGTGCGGATATGGATAAAAAAATAGGGAAATATATTATTGAGATGGTTCCTGATCGCGCTACCATCCAGTTTGGAGTGGGTGGTGTTCCTAATGCAGTTTGTGAAATGTTGGTGAATCACAAAGATCTAGGTGTACATAGTGAATTAATGGCGCCAGGGTTGGCAAAATTAATTCAGTCTGGGGCTGTAACCAATAAATATAAAAAAATAAATCGATACAAAAATGTATATACCTTGGCGATGGGTGATAAGGACATGTATGAGTTTCTTAATAATAATTCCAGCATGGAAGCTTATCCGGTGTATTACGTAAATAATCCTTATGTGATTGGACAAAATGATAATGTGATATCAGTCAATGCATTTATTGAGGTAGACCTTTCTGGACAGGTGAATGCGGAGTTTTTGATGGGGAGACAGTTTAGTGCGCCAGGTGGGCAGCTTGACTTTGTCCGTGGGGCACAGATTTCTCCAGGTGGGAAATCCATATTAACTGCTTACTCCACTGCAGCGCATGGCAAAGTATCACGTATTGTTGCTAAATTATCGGGACCAGCAACCGATCCGCGTGCAGATACGCAATATGTAGTAACTGAATACGGTGTTGTTAATTTGCAAGGGAAGTCGACTACTGAGCGAGCCATGGCGTTAATTCAAATAGCACATCCGGATTTTCGAGATCAACTTTTTCAACAAGCGAAGGAGATGGGTCATGTCTAAGAAAGTAACGGTGGGTGATTATTTATTGTCAAGGCTTAAAGAATTAGGTATTGAGCACGTGTTTGGCGTCCCTGGTGATTACAATTTGGGATTCCTTGATCAGATTGTTAGGCATAAGGGGATAGAGTGGATTGGTACCTGTAATGAATTAAATGGGGCTTACGCTAGCGATGGTTATGCACGTATAAGAGGTGCAGGCGCGCTGGTAACCACGTTTGGTGTGGGCGAATTAAGTGCTATCAATGGTATTGCTGGGGCTTATGCTGAATATGTACCTGTTGTTCACATTGTAGGTGTGCCAGCCACATCGATACGGGCTAATAAATCCATGGTTCACCATACTTTAGGCGATGGACGGTTTAACGTTTTTTCTGATATGTATGCAGACATAACCATGGCACAAACACTTTTATCAGAAAATAATGCGGCGGCGGAGATTGATCGTGTTTTAACCGTATGTTGGTTAAAGAAACGTCCGGTATATATTGCTTTACCTTCTGATATTTCTTACTGTGAAATTGAGGCGTCACGCAAACCATTAGACTTAACTTATCCTCAGTCGAATATGGATGCGGTACGCGAGCTTGCTGAACGTGCTGGGATAGTTTTAGAGCAGGCGAAGTCTCCTGTTGTGCTGGTTGACATGTGTGCGCAACGTCATCCCATGAAGCCGCTCATCTTGGAGTTTCTTAAAATTACCGGTATTCCCTTTGCTACTATGAATATGGGTAAGGCGATTCTTGATGAAGCGCATCCACAATTTATCGGTAATTATAATGGAGATTTTAGTACCGAAGGTGTACAAGCTCGAGTGGAGAGCTCAGATTGTATTATTACGTTTGGTTCTCTGTTATCTGATTTTAATACCGGTGGTTTTTCAACAAAAATTAATGCCAATGCGACGATTGAAGTGCATAGTTATCATACACGAGTAAGACAATCCATGTATGACAATGTGTTATTCTGCGACACTATTCCTGCTTTAATTAAGGTGGCAGCTAATTATCGTTATAAAGGAGCAATTATTCATCCTCAGCATGCAATGCATCAATCCTATCGTGGGGCTATTCGTCATAAGAACTTTTGGAATCATATAACAAACCTTCTAGAGAGAGATGCAATTGTATTAGCAGAAACAGGAACCAGTATGTTTGGTGCTATGCAAACCTTTATGCCCAAAGATTCGGCGTTTATTTCGCAGGGTTTGTGGGGGTCAATTGGTTATTCGGTTGGGGCACTTTTAGGGGCATGCGTAGCGGCTCCAAATAGACAAACAGTTTTATTTGTCGGTGATGGCTCATTTCAATTAACCGCGCAAGAAATATCCACGATTGAGCGTCATCATTTAAGACCGACTATATTTTTGTTAGATAATGATGGCTATACGGTTGAGCGCTTAATTCATGGTCCTACCATGCCTTATAATGATATCCAACATTGGAATTATGTGGATTTACCCAAGGTATTTGGTACTGAGGCTTGGTCTATACGTGTTAAGACTGAGGAGGAGTTAGAAAGAGTGTTGTTGGATCGGAAAAAACATGCTGGGAAAATGGCATTTATTACGGTAGTGATGGAAAAAATGGATGCACCTGAAACATTAATTAAGTTAGGCGCAGTAGTGGAGAAGGCGAATAAATATGCGGTGAAATAAAAAGAAGAAGCTAGTTACAGCTGGTTAACCAGCTGTAACTAGCTTCTTCGCGAAAAACGTATACATGGTGGGCACAATAAATAGCGTAAAACATGTGCCAATAAGCATACCAGAGGCAATGACCAGCCCGATATTAAAACGGCTTTCTGCGCCAGCACCAGCAGCTGTAATTAGTGGGATAACACCAAGAATCATCGCCGCTGTAGTCATTAAAATAGGCCGCAACCGTAAGGAAGCAGATTTAATAATGGCATCGAAGATAGAAAGATTTTCTTCTCGTTGCAAGTGGTTTGCGAAATCTACCATCAAGATTCCATGTTTACTGATCAAGCCTATCAACGTAACTAACCCTATACCAGTGTAGATATTCAGTGTTGCTAAGCCAATATGTAAAGGAATTAATGCACCAGCAATGGAGAGCGGTACGCTAATGAGGATGATAAATGGGTCACGGAAACTTTCAAATTGCGCAGATAAGACTAGATAAATAATAATTAATGCAAAAAAGAAGGTGTATACCATGGAGTATCCTTCTTGGATAATTTGGCGCGATTGTCCCGCATAATCGTAACTAAAACCGATAGGAAAGAGTTGTTTGGCCTGATTACGCAAAAACTCTAATCCTTCTGTTATCGTTCTTCCTGGCATCATCATGCCTTGTAGGGTTGCAGAGTTAAGTTGCTGAAATTGATTAAGCTTGCTGGGGTCAGTTTTGATTTTTAATGTGACTACAGTAGAAAGCGGTATTTTATGGCCTTGTGTGGTAGAAACATAAATATCATCAATTTTATGTGGGGTTATCCTGAATTCCTGGAGTGCTTGGGGGATAACATAATAACTATTACCGTACAAATTAAACCGATTAATGTTACCACCACCAAATAAAATAGTAAGAGCATTACTGATTGTTTGCATGGACAGACCAATGCTACCCGCCTTGTCCCTATCAATATTGATATCCACTACGGGTTTATCAAACTTTAAGTCCGCATCAAGAAACATAAATAAACCGCTTTGCATGGCAGCAGTTTGTAATTTTTCTAATACTTGTGCAATGATGGCATAATCTTCTGTGGCAGTAATCACAAATTGCAATGGTAACCCATCATTGGAACCAGGAATGGAGGGTAGCGGGAAGGCAACGGCATTCACACCAGCTATTTGCGAAATAGCTTGTTGAACTTGGCCGTGAATTTTATCCTGGCTATTTTTACGTTTATCCCAAGGTTTCAGAATTAAACCAGCGATGGCATTATTTACTTCTCCCGCACCATTGATGATGAAATAATCTTGCGTATCGGGAATCTTTTTGAAAACCTTATTGAGTTCGTTAGTGAATTTAGTAAGGTAGGCAAAGTTAGTAGATTTAGGCGCAGTTAATGAAAGAAATAAAACGCTTTTATCTTCAGTAGGCGCAAGCTCGGTGGGTGTAGTGATTAACATTAAGAAACAACTAAGAAACACAATAATTGCAAATACACCAGCTACTGGACGATTATTTAATACCTTCATTAAATAGATTTGATAAATAGATTTTATCTTTTCAAATAGCTCATCAATGTAATGGACCAGGCGTTGCTGTGTGAGTGCGGGGGTAAGAATCTTGGAGCACATCATGGGCGATAAGGTTAAAGCCACAATACCCGATATGATGACAGCAAACGCCAGGGTGAAAGCAAACTCCTTGAATAGCGCCCCTGTTAGTCCAGTCATAAAGCCAATAGGTATATAGACTGCAGCCAAGGTGGTAGTCATGGAGATAATGGGTGTGGCAATTTCCCGTGCCCCACGTGTTGCTGCTTCTATTGGTGTCATGCCATTTTCAATATGACGGTAAATATTTTCTACTACAACAATAGCATCATCGACGACTAAGCCTATGGCAATGACTAGGGCAAGTAAAGTCAGCAAGTTGATGGAGTAATTCATTGCTAATAGCAAGGAACATACGCCAATTAACGAAAGTGGGATAGTTACTATGGGAATGGTTACAGTACGAATGGCGCCAAGAAAAATAAAAATAACGAATATCACTATTAAAGTTGCTTCGACAATGCTATGTATTACTTCGTTAATCGAACTACGGATATAGTCTGTGCTGTCATAAACGATTTTACTTTCCATCCCTGGCGGATAGTTTACAGATAACTCAGGTAAAACCTTTTTTACATTATCAATAACAGTGAGTGGATTTGCAGTGGGTGTGCTTTGAATGCCAACGAATACTGCTGTTTTTCCATTGAAAACCACCGAGGCATCATAAAATTCAGATCCTAATTCTACTTGTGCAATATCTTGTAAGCGAATTAAGGTATTGTTTTGTTGCTTTATAACAATGTTTTTAAATTGCTCAGGTGTTTCCAAGTTGGTTTTTGCATTGATTGCAAATAACACATAATTTCCTTTAATTTCTCCAGCTGCGGTTTGTACATTTTCATTAAGTAATGCGGTGGCTACTTCATCAGGAGTGATATGCAAAGCTGCCATTTTTTCTGTATTGAGCCAGATACGCATGGCATAATTAAATCCGCCTAATATTTCTGCATTAGCCACCCCGGGGGCTGTTTGTAATTTGGGTTGCACAACGTGTGAGACATAATCTGTTATTTGCTGCGTAGTCATTGCTGCGCTACTGAAGCCAATGTACATTAAATCAATCTGCGCTCCAGTTGCCTTAGTGATAACCGGCGGATTGCTTTCTTTTGGCATCAGATGCTTAACTTGTGCTACTTTTGTCGTGATTTCTGTCATTGCTTCATTAGGATTAAAGTTAAGACGAATATAAGCATGGATAGTGCTGGTGCCATCTGCGCTTTCAGATGTTAAATAATCCACGCCATTTGCACTGGCTACGACTTTTTCTATTGGTGAAGTAATAAATCCCTGTATGAGTGCAGCGCTTGCACCTGGATAGGAGGTGGTAATGGAAATAACTGTGTTTTGCATTTCCGGGAATTGACGCAAGGGTAGATTATTGAGTGCGCGCAATCCCAGTAATAAAATTAACAAACTTACTACTGTAGCCAGTACAGGGCGTTTAATAAAAACATCTGTAAACATCATGGGGGCGAGAGCTCCACCGCATTATTAATTAACACTCTTGTCCCATTTTGCAGTTTTAATTGACCTGCAGTGACTACAGAATCATCCGCAGTGACACCTTTTAGAATAGCAACCTTGTTATTGCGTTGCTCTCCGACTGTTACATATTGACGATATGCTTTTAGTAGAGAAGGAGTTTTTTTAGAGGATTTCTCTGATTTGATGACGAATACATAATCTCCATGTAGGCTGTAAGCAATGGCAGTTTGTGGTAACGTGATGACGTTCTTTTTAGCAGGTAGCCAGACTTTAATTACAGCAAACATACCAGGATATAATGCAAGGGTTGGATTGGGGATGGTTGCTTGCACGAGAATATTTCGAGTGGTTTGATCTACTTTGGCATTAATTCCACTAATAAAACCACGAATGGGTTTTCCGCCATTTGTATTTACGTCTATGGGCTGTTGTAAATAGAGATGTGAGACATATTGTTCTGGCAATGAGAAGTTAACAAATAATGGATTTAAGGCTTGTAATGTTACCATGGGCTTGCCTGGCGAAATGTATTCACCTATGTCGACTAATCGAATGCCTACTTTACCGTCAAAAGCAGCAGTAATGGTTTTTTGGCTAATATGCGCTTGTACAACTTCGACAGCTGCTTCTGCTTGTTGTAGCTCAGCAAGTGTTGTATCTAATACAGATTGCGAGATGGCATTACGTTGAAAAAGTTTTTGGTTTCTTTCTTGATTAATTTGCGCTAGCTTTAACTTGGCTAAGTTACTCTTTAATTCAGCTTGTTCAACGCTTGTATCAAGAATAACAAGAGCGTCACCTTTTCTAACTAATTGGTCGGCAGAAAAACGAATATCTTTCACTATGCCAGATACTTCAGGAGCAACATCGACGCCATTGATAGCAGTGAGACTGCCAACGGAAGGCAGGTAATCTTGCCATTTTTCTGCCTTGGCTTGTGAACTGGCAATAGTCACGGGAGGTAATGTAAAGTGCGACATATACCAAAAAAATGCGACTTTTTTAAGGCCATACCAACCAAACAATAATGCTAAAATAACTCCAACGAGGATAAGCATTTTTTTCATCGGAGTGGCAGTGACATAATGACGGCGTAATTTTGCAAAGATCACAATCTAAGACTCTTTGTTAATGACTAAAAAAATAGCTCCGGGACCACGTAATACATTTAGCAAGAGACTGCGATTTTCTTTCGCCGCAATAGTTTTTAAATCTTCAATGTTGGTTATTGTTTGTTGATTCGCGGAAGTAATAATGTCACCTGCATGAAGATCTGCATGCCATGCATTGCTGTCTTCTTCTACAGAAAGTACCAGCACGCCAAGCACTTTACCATGAACAGGGCTTAATAAACTGAGATTCTTTAACCCAACCCCGTATAAAAATGGATCCATGGCTTGAACTGCCTGTTTGCGTTTTTTGGGATCAGTTAATTCTGCTGAGACGGTGATGGATTTATTGTGGCGTAGTAAATTGATATTAACCTTGGAATTAACTCGCAAAAACCCAACGGTATTGACTACGTCACTGGCATTTTTTATTTCCATATTATTGACCTTAGTAATGACATCTCCTACTTGGATACCTGCTTGCTTGGCGGGAAAATCAGGGATAACCGTTGTTACTACGGCACCTTTTGTGGTGGCTAGATCAAATGCGCTAGCCAACTCAGGCGTAATATCTTGTGCACCGATACCTAGAGCACCGCGTTGCACATTACCATAATTAATTAATTGCTCCATGACGCTTTTTGCCATATTAGCGGGAATAGCAAAACCAATGCCAATACTCCCACGGCTAGGAGCGAGAATAGCTGTATTAATACCGACTAACTCTCCTTGCATATTAATTAAAGCACCACCTGAATTTCCAGGATTAATAGGCGCATCTGTTTGGATAAAATTTTCATAAGGTTCTATGCCTAGTGAGGTGCGTTCTAAAGCACTAACAATGCCAGAGGTGACAGTTTGGCTTAAACCAAAAGGGTTGCCAATGGCGGCGACAAAGTCACCAACCTTGAGTTTGCTAGAATCTCCTATCGGAATAGCGGTCAGGTTTTTTGCTTTAATTTGTAGTAAAGCGATATCGGATGGTTTGTCACTACCAATTAACTTGGCGTTGTAATGGCGACCATCATCAAGGGTGACCGTGATAGATTGGGCGTCTTCAATCACATGTGCATTAGTAAGAATATAGCCATTTTTAGCTTCAACAATGACACCGGACGCGACCGAGACAACCACATTGGGGGGTAAGTTACCGGAGTCACCTTCCCGTTTACGTTGTTTTTGTAATTCTTTTAATGTGTCAATATCGGTTACCTTAATTTGTGCTTTAATGTTGACGATGGCGGGCAGCGCTTTCTGTAATAAGGGAGCCAAGGTGTTAGTGCTTGCGGGTATACCAGCAGCATGCGAGGTGGAAGCAAGTAATGTAAAAAACATAATAAAAACAAAAGATAATGCATATCTCATAGAGGTATTCCTCACAATGAAAACTTCAAACAGACCCTACTTAGTAATTTTAAATATTGGGCTCATACAGGAGTTTCGCATAGTATTAATGCGCAAGAAGTATACCACAGGAGTTTCGCACTTTGTTAGTGACAGCTATCACTAAAACAAAGTGCGACGAATTGCCTCATACTATAGAAAGTTACTTTTCTCTCCAGATTAACGATATCATTCTGCCTGTATGTCCAGCATCACGTCGATAAGAGAAAAACTTATCTTCTTCACTGTAAGTGCAGAAATTGCCGCCATAAATTCTATGTATCCCTTGCGCTTGCAGGCGCTGCTTAGCGAGTTCGTAAAGATTAGCCAGCCAGGATGTGGGTGTGTGACGTGTGAAAGCCTGAACTGCGCTTGGCGAGTGTTGTACGAAAGCATCATACACGTCTCTTTTAACCTCAAATCGTTGAGGTCCTATAGCCGGGCCTAGCCATGCTAAGAATTGCTGGGAGGGTGCTGGTAAGGCGGTTAATGTTGCCTCAATCACGCCATGGGCTAATCCGCGCCAACCCGCATGGATAGCGGCAATAAGGGTTCCTTGTTGGTGACATAACAGTATGGGTAGACAATCTGCGGTCAGTACCGCACATATTTTTTCTGGTTCATCGGTGTATACAGCATCTGCAATGCAGTTATTATTTTCTGTGGCAGCTTTTACCGCAATATTAGTATGTTTTTGTTGAATCCATATGGGATTGCTAGGGAGCAGTAATTGTTCCTTGCAGGATTCGCGAGTAATTTGGCTGTGCCGTAAAGTAGTACAGGCCTTGATGTTATCTGGGGCTGGCCAATTGGGACGAATAAGCATGCTGGTTTTATTCCTATTTTAGTGCGTTATCAGGAATTCTTGGTGAATAAAGCAAGGGAGAGGGGTCAGACCCCGTAGTTTTATCGGGGTCTGACCCCTCTCCCTTGCTTTATTCACCAAGAATTCCTGATGCGCTATCTTGTTTTAGGTGTTTAATTAACTCTTGCATATCAGCAGGAAGATCGACTTCCCAGCGCATAAACTCCTGTGTAACGGGGTGAGTGCAGCCTAAAGCATATGCGTGTAATGCTTGACGGCGGAACTGTTGTAGTGCCTGACGTAGCGCAGGCGTGGCTCCCTGGGGAATGAACAATCGCCCTCCATAGGTGGCATCTCCTACTACGGGATGGCGAATATATGCCATGTGTACACGAATTTGATGAGTGCGCCCAGTTTCTAATTGTACTTTGAGCCGAGTATGGTGGCGATATTTTTCTATAACTCGGTAGTGTGTAATGGCTGGGCGGCCATTAGTGATTACTGCCATGCGTTTCCTATGTACAGGGTGTCGTGCAATAGGTTCGTCAATAGTGCCACCACTGATTAAGTTACCAACCACAATACTTTGATACTCCCTGGAAATAGTCCTTTTTTTCAATTGTTTATATAATGATATTAAAGTTAATTTGGTTTTTGCAACCACTAGCAATCCCGACGTGTCTTTATCGAGACGATGTACAATGCCAGCCCGAGGCAAATCTTTAGAACGGGGATTATGGTATAGCAAGGCATTGAGTAAGGTTTGGTCTTGGTGGCCAGCTGCTGGGTGTACTACTAAGCCGGATGGTTTATTAATAACGAGTAACTCATCATCCTCGTAAATAATATTCAAGGGGATAGCTTGCGCTTCCCAAGAAAGTGGAGGTTTAGATATGGATTGAATATCGATTTTCTCTCCACCTTTCATGCGAATACGTGTCTTGATTATTTGGCCATTGACGGTAACAGCGCTATCTTTTATCCACTCTTGGATTTGCGTGCGTGAATAGTCAGGTAATAATTTGACTAAGGCTTGATCTAGCCGTAAGCCTAGCATATCTACAGGGATAGTTAATTTGTGGTGTAATTTATTCATAATCAATTTGGCTTCTGCGTGAATTCGTATACAATGCACATCCATCATATCACGGCAGGTAGTGTATTTATGAGGAAGACTTTTGTTGCGTTTATAATAGCATGTTTTATTTTTTGTTTGGCATTATTAGCTTCTTGCTCTACGACGAAGGGTGCGTCGGAAGCATACCAGGGTGAATCGGAACACGAAATCTTCCAAAAGGGTGAGGAAGCATTGCGCGGTAAAGATTATAGTGAAGCTATTAAACGCTTTGAAGCACTCGAGGTGCAATACCCATTTGGAGCAGATACAGAGATTGCACAGCTATATATCATCTATGCTTATTATAAAAAAGAAGAATATCCTCTTGCAGTAGCGGCAGCGGATCGATTTATTCGTTTGCATCCTGTTAGCAAGAATGTGGATTATGCTTATTATATGCGAGGAATGGCAGATTATTATGAAAACATTGGGATGTTAGAGAGAGTATTTTCTGTGAATTTGGCTAACCGTGATTTGACTCACTTAGAAAAAGCATTTGCGGATTTCTCCGAGTTTACACAGCGTTTTCCAAATAGCCGCTATACTCCTGCAGCACATCAGCACATGATTTATCTACGTAATATTTTAGCGGATCACGAGTTAATTGTGGCGGAATATTATTATGCTAGAAAAGCGTATATTGCAGCAGCAAACCGTGCGAGTGAAGTTGTACGTCATTTTGAGGGTGCGCCGGCAGTGCCTAAAGCTTTAGTGATTATGGTGAAATCATATCGGCATTTGCATTTGGCGCAAGCGGAAAAAGAGGCGATGACAGTATTGCAGTATAACTTCCCGAACTCACAGTATGTGAGTGCAGTCGCGAATTAAACCGTAGGAGATTTACCCTTTAAATCCCGAAGTAATTGGATAGCGTCGATCACGTCCAAATGCTTTATGATTAACACGAATACCTGGCGGAGCTTGGCGTCGTTTATACTCACTGTTTTTAATGAGCGTGATAACCTTTTCCACAATTTCAGGCGAAAATCCTTGCGAGATAATGTCTTCTGCGCTTTGCTCTTGGTTAAGATAATGCCAAAGAATCTTATCTAATACTGGATAAGGAGGTAGAGAGTCTTCGTCTTTTTGATTAATTGCTAATTCTGCCGAAGGTGGACGATCAATAATGCGCTGTGGAATGGCGGGATGTATGTAATTACGATAAGCAACTAATTCGTAGACTTGTGTTTTCAGTACATCTTTTAATACGGCTAGTGCACCGGCCATATCTCCGTATAGCGTAGTATAACCCACGGCAAATTCACTACGATTGCCCGTAGCTAGCAATAGTTCGTCTCTGGCGTTAGATAAAGCCATTAACAAAACCGCACGACAACGTGATTGAATATTTTCCTCAGTAATACTAGGTTTTTTACTGGCAAATAAGGGCGTTAATGTGTCTAGAAAACTAGTGAAAGATGGTTCTATCGATAATATTTCATATCGAACTCCTAGGTTGTTCGCTAATATTTTCGCATCTTCTATACTCATTTCTGCTGTATAACGAGATGGCATAATGATAGCTGTGACACGGTCGGATCCTAGCGCATCTACGGCGATTGCTAAAGTGAGCGCTGAGTCAATGCCACCTGACAAGCCAAGTAATACTCTAGAGAAATGGTTTTTTTCAACATAATCGCGTACGCCTAAAGTTAAACCCTGATAAATTCTTTCTATTGGCGTGGGAATTGCTAAAGGCTTCTTTTCGATGTGTATTTGGTTGTGAGTGAATTCCATATCCACGGGGTGAATAGATTCGGTAAAAAAGCCGATATTTTCGCATATTTCACCAGCTTCATTCACTATCATGGACCCCCCATCAAATAACAACTCATCTTGGCCACCTATACAATTAACGTAGCATAAGGGTAGTCGGTGGGTTTTCGCACGCTCAGCTAATATGGCTGTTCGTTCCTCATGTTTATTTATTTCAAAAGGAGAAGCATTGGGAATAATTATACATTGTGCGCCATGGGCGGCTGCTTGTTGTATTGGTAGGGGATGCCATAAATCTTCGCATATAATAATGCCGACGGAAACACCATGAATGGGAATAACACAGGTATCATTGCCAGGAGTAAAATAGCGATTTTCATCAAAAATACCGTAATTAGGCAGATACTGCTTGGCATAGCGACCTAGAGTTTTTTCTTGATAAATAACAGAGCAAGCATTTTGTAACCCTTGTGGCGTTAGATTTGGATGGCCTACAATACAGTAAATATCTTTAACATGGTTTTTTAGTGTGTGTAGAGCTTCTTGTGTTTTTTGGATGAAGTTTTTCCTAAAAAGTAAATCTTCAGGTGGATAGCCAGTTAAGCTTAGCTCTGGAAATACTATAGCGTTTGCTTTTAGTTTTTGCTGAGCATAGTGGATAGCTTCCAAGTGTTTCGTGAGATTGCCTTCGATATCGCCAACCAATGCATTCATTTGCACTAGAGCAATGCGTAGTTTTTTTATCATGGTATCTCCATGTTGTTCCACATCAATTATCTTTAAATTATAAGTTCAAAACTTGGTGAATACGAACCTTTTCTTTGTTAGCGAATAATTGATTTTGCTCTATCAGTGTTGTGTTTGCAGTGAGTAGAGCGAGATAGAAGTTATTTTTTTCTTGTATGATGTTAACGATAGTTGCGCTCCAAGTTGCGTCTTGAGATGGGGAGTTGTATAACTCGGTGCCTGCTGCTAGGTTGGCCGTGGTGATGAGCTGCGCATGATATAAATGATTTTTCAGCTTACCTTTATAGTGCATACGTGCGATGATTTCTTGACCTGTATAACAGCCTTTTTGGAAACTAATGCCATTGATTTGATGTAAATTAATGTCATGAGGCAGAAATTTTTCTGTTGTCTCGGGATAAATTGTGGGTAAGCCAGCAAGAATATCTAGGTATTGCCACTGTTGTAGAGATGCAAGAGTAGCCATGGTTGTTATTTTCTGTATAAGGGTATTTGCTGGGTTACCTATCACTAAATAGCGTAGTTTACTGCTGGCAAGCGGAACAACAATGGCTTTATTACAGTGAATCACTGCATCGGTTGCAATAGTGTTTATAGATAAAGCCGATGTAGATAGAAATGCATTAGCTTGTTCTCCCCATAGGCCAATAGTTGTTACTGTGTCTAAAGGAGTTAATTGTACTTTATAAAAAACCGCATACTTTTTCAGCGAGTGTAAAGCAATAGTTAGTATTTCTGTAGGTAAAAAAAGATAGTAATCTTCATCGCATTGTATAAGGCGAAATAAAAAAACAATGCGTCCTTGTGGGTTGCAATGGGCGCCGAGCAGGCTTGTTTGTGGCGAAGCGGCATTCAGGTCACACGTTACCTGACCTTGCAGAAAAAGTTTTGCATCTTTTCCGGTGATTTTTATAATAGAGCGAGGTAAATTGATATAAGTTAACTTATCTACCAGATTGTTAATATTATTGCGCATAAATGACGATTCATAACGTATAGCTTTAAGAGTTTGGTTCACTATACTATATACTATAAGAAATCGTTATTAGCGTATAGCGAAATAGCCATTTATTACTATAAAAATAGATAAAGCGATGGGGCGGAGGTATGATGAAAAAGGCATTCATTATAGTGGATTTGCAGAATGATTTTTGTCATGGCGGCAGTTTAGCAGTACCTGATGCTAATGCGGTGATTCCTGTTATCAATCAATTACAACCCTATTTTGATCTCATTATTGCTACTAAAGATTGGCATCCTCAAGACCATACAAGCTTTGCCACTAATCATCCTGGCTATAAGGTTGGAGATGTTGTTACCGTCGATGCTATCCCCCAGGTTTTATGGCCATGTCACTGTATACAAAATACCCCCGGGTCAGACTTCCATGTGCAATTAGACACGTCAAAAATAAACAAAATAATTTTTAAGGGCGCAGATAAGGCTATTGATAGTTACAGTGCTTTTTTTGATAATGCCCATAGGCGAGAGACGGGATTAAAAGATTATTTGCATGATAGGCATGTGGATGAGCTTTATTTGGCTGGGCTTGCTACAGATTATTGTGTTAAGTATACCGCTTTGGATGCCTTGGCTTTAGGGTACCGTGTTAATATTATCGAAGATGCTTGTCGTGGTGTTGCATTGCATCCAGGAGATATAGCTAAGGCTATTGAGGAAATGCAAGCAGCAGGAGCGAACATTATTCAATCGAAGCAGGTGTTGCTCAGGAGTTTCTGCTGAATAAAGGATGACAAGCGCATGGATAGGTATAAAAGCACAAATAAAGCGCAGGAGGCTGGAAGCAGCTTGTCCCCGCATGCTTTTAGCGGGGAAGCCATTGTGCGTTATACCTATCCATGCGCTTGTCATCCTTTATTCAGCAGAAACTCCTGGGTGTTACAACGCTTTGCAGCCATGTAATGATATCAATAGGGTGTTTAATGTAACCGTCAGCTTGCCAAGAGTACGGATCTTCGCTTTGGCTTATATACCCATACAAGGCCACCATGGATTGTGTTCCCGCTGCTTTACTAGCTAGCACGTCAATTTCTGTATCGCCAATATATAAACAATGGTAAGGATTTTTTTTTAATAGTTGACAGGCATAAAGTATTGGATCTGGGAAGGGTTTACGCTTAGGAAGTGAATTGCCATAAATTAAGCAATGTGGTTTATAAGGTAATGGCACCATGGATAATAGTTGGTCGGTTAGATTTTGTGGCTTATTGGTGACAATTCCCCACGGAATAGCGTGCTCTTCCAGGTAGGTTAATACTTGTTTTACACCAGTAAACAGTTGTGTGGTTTTGCTGATGTGAGATTGATATAGCGTAATAAATTGCTCATACCGTTGTTGGAAGGTGGGATGTGTTGTATCAATATTTAAAGCTAACTTTAATAATGAATGGCTACCGTGCCCTGCGTGAGGGCGAATATCCTTAAAGGCTAGAGCAGGAGCGTGATGGGCTAGGCACAGCTGATTTAATGCAAAAGCCAAATCCGGTGCTGTGTCGTATAATGTCCCATCTAAGTCAAATAGCACTGTGGATAACTGAATTTTTTCTTTATGGACGTTTGGCATGGCACAAGTAATTCACGGAAATAGAGTTTGTTAAGTGAAATTGCTGAGTAATGATATTATATGATATTCCTTTGAATTCGTTAAGTTGCAACCCTGCATCTCTTATCCATGTGGCGATTTCTGATGGACGTATAAACTTAGAAAAATCATGGGTGTTTTTAGGCAGGAGTTTTAAGCAATATTCTGCGCCAATAATGGCAAATAAATAGGATTTTATATTGCGGTTTAATGTTGAAAAGAATATGTGTCCACCGGGTTTGGCTATGCTGTAGCATGCTTTAATGATTGATATGGGGTGGGGTACGTGTTCAAGCAATTCAAAACACGTAACAATGTCATATGCAGCAGGGCGTTCTAGGGTAAGCGCTTCTGCTGTTATGGTGAGATACTCTATTCCCATATTGGCTTTTTGATGTAAGTTAGCGACGTTTATGGCTGCTGCATTCATATCAATGCCAGTAACTCGGGCGCCGTGATGGGCTAAGCTCTCGGCTAAGATCCCGCCCCCGCAGCCAACATCAAGGATAGTTTGATTTTTCAATGGAGTTTTTTCTAAGATATAAGAAAGCCTTATAGGGTTAATTTGATGTAAAGTCTTAAGGTCGCCATTGGGGTCCCACCATTGCGCTGCTAAGCGGGCAAATTTTTCTATCTCTTGCTGATCGACATTTTGTTGCATAGATGATTCTTGCAGGTAGTGAATGATTGTGTTTATCATAATCCGGGATCATTTATGTATAGTCAAGTAACCTCTGCCCAGGAGCTCTCTTTAGATGTGATACGAATGGATCTCTTTACATAGGGTTAACTGTATTAAATAAGGAAAATCATTATGAGATTAAGATATTTTGTTTCAGCTTGTTTATTTAGCCTCGTAAGCACTTATGCCGTAGCACAAACAGATATGGCGACGAATCCAACAACAACCATGCCGGCTGACCAAGCTAGCTTGTCAGCTCAATCACAATCAACAGCGGATCAAGGGAATCAGCCGCAATCAATGTCACCATCTACACCGCCATCAACATCAGTACCACCGCCATCCTCTACAGTGTTGCCTCAGCAGCAAGCAGCGGGAGAGGTAGCAACACCGAATAATACAAATAACGATATGCCAGCCAGTGCTGCACAGCCAGCCTCTAATGCCCCAGCTACAACACCTATGCAACCGGTTCCTGGTGTAGTGGGCGCGGCACCGAATGTGGGTACCAGTGGTAGTGGTACAGTGGGCGCGGCATCTGTCATGCAGAAATAATAACTAAAAAGAGTTATCTTTACTTTTACCTTGGACGATAACTTCATGTCTGTTGTATCTAAAAAAAAATCATTACCCCAAGCTATTTTTTTAAAGGACTACACGCCACCTAGTTTTTGCATTAATAAAATAGACTTACATTTTGAATTAACAGAAGTTGTAACTGTTGTAAAAGCTAATATGCATATTTCTCGCTGCGCAGCTAGTCGAGATTTGGTTTTATATGGTGAAGATTTAACTTTAGACTATATCACATTGAATAAACAGGTTTTAGATGATTCATGTTATGCGCTTAGCGTTCAAGGATTGGTGATTTATCAGGTACCTGATCATTTTGAATTGGAAATTCGAACATACCTTAAACCGCAAGAAAATACGCAGCTGAGTGGTTTGTATCGATCGAGGGATTTTTTTTGTACACAATGTGAGGCGGAAGGATTTCGCCGTATCATGTATTTTTTAGATCGTCCCGATGTATTAACGCGATTTACCACAACCATTGTCGCAGATAAAACGCGCTATCCATACTTGCTTTCCAATGGAAATCCTATTCATTCAGGCGAGCTTGCCGCTAATAAGCATTGGGTAACCTGGGAAGATCCATTTAAAAAGCCTAGCTATTTATTTGCATTAGTGGCGGGTGATTTTGCTGTGGTTGAAGATGTGTTTATTACTTGTTCTGGGAAAACGGTGACATTAAAAATTTTCGTAGAAAAGGGTTACAGCAATCAATGTCAATACGCTATGCAGTCTTTAAAAAAAGCTATGCACTGGGATGAGGAGAATTATGGCCGAGAGTATGACTTAGATATATATATGATTGTTGCTGTTGATGATTTTAATATGGGCGCCATGGAGAATAAGGGGCTGAATATTTTTAACACAAAATACATCTTGGCAGATGGTAAGACAGCGACGGACGAAGACTTTGTGCATATTGAATCAGTTGTTGCGCATGAATATTTTCATAATTGGTCTGGTAATCGGGTGACGTGTCGGGATTGGTTCCAGTTAAGCTTAAAAGAAGGACTAACTATATTTCGTGATCAATCTTTTACTCAAGATAGTATCTCCACTGATATTGCGCGTATTCACGATGTGAATTATTTACGATTGGTACAATTTCCTGAGGATGCGGGGCCTTTAGCACACTCAGTACGACCAGAATCCTATATGGAGATTAATAACTTTTATACGACGACGGTTTACAATAAGGGCTCGGAAGTTATTCGTATGTTACAAACCATATTGGGTAAAGTTCTTTTTCGCAAGGGGATGGATCTATATTTTTCTCGTTATGATGGCCAAGCAGTAACTATTGAGAATTTTATTGGCGTGATGGAGGAGGTATCGGCCATTGATCTTACTCAATTTCGCTTATGGTATAGCCAAGCGGGGACTCCCGTGCTTAACATAAAATCCACCTATGATGAAAAAAAACAAACATATGCTTTAGTGATGCAACAAACCTTAGAGCGATCAGAAAAAAAACCCATGCATATTCCTATTAAAATGGGCTTGCTTGATTCTATGGGAGAAGCGATTCCTCTATACATTAATAATGAAGGGCCTATGCTGGATACCGTATTGCAATTAAAGAGTATAGAGCAACGGTATGAGTTTACCCATATTCAAGCGCGTCCTATACCGTCGTTACTGCGAGATTTTTCTGCTCCAGTAAAGTTACATTACAACTATACTGATGAAGATTTAATATTATTATTTTCCCATGATAGTAATGGATTTAATCGTTGGGAAGCAGGGCAGAAATATATGGAGCGAGTCTTGTTGCGACTCGTTGCAGATTATCAAGATAAGAAGCCGTTGGCGATAACAACCACTCTAGGCGATATGTTTATTCGGGTATTGGAGAGTGGAAAAATAGAGAATAACTTATTGGCGAGTATGTTAGTCTTGCCATCGGAAAAATATCTTGCTGAACAAATGCCGATTATTGACATTACCGCTATTCATGTAGTACGTGAGTATGTTTTGTTAGAGCTTGCTAAGGCTTTGCAATATGTATTTCTGCAAACCTATAAAAAACACTATTCGACACAGCATACATATAAGTTTAATAATGAAGAGATGGGGAAGCGGCGATTAAAAAATACTTGCTTATCTTATTTAATGTTGTTACCAGAAGAAGAGTATATTTACCTGGGGATGCAGCAATTCAAGGAATCCTTATTACATAATATGACAGATACCGTCGCTGCTTTTAAGGCTTTAGTGGACTTGGATCATCCCGTGGTGGATAGCGCTATTGATGAGTTTTATGTTGCATGGCATCGAGCAGCATTGATTGTTGATAAGTGGTTTGCTATACAGGCGGGCTCAAAATTACCGTGTACTTTATCTAAAGTGCAAGGCTTGTTTAACCATGAGACATTTGATATTAAGAACCCGAATAAAGTATATGCTTTGATAGGGACATTTTGTAATAATAATTTATTTAACTTTCACGCTAGTGCTGGGCACGGTTATGTGTTTCTGCGCGAGTGTATTTTAAAGCTAGATAAGTTTAACCCACAAATAGCCGCGCGTATGATAAAACCATTAACTGAGTGGAGGCGCTATGACGCGCATCGCCAGCAACTTATGAAAGAGCAGCTAGAAATGATCGTGAAGCAAAACTCGCTTTCGAGAGATGTATATGAATTGGCGAGTAAGAGTTTATTGTGATAGGAGAAGAACACTGTGAAACAAGAAATAAAATCATTGACTCGCACAGAATCAGATAGCATGGGTAATATTGAGGTGCCGGCCCATGTTTATTGGGGGGCGCAAACACAGCGGTCGCTAGAACACTTTGCTATTGGTCATGATACTATGCCAAATGAATTAATTAGGGCTTTTGGTATATTAAAAAAAGCCGCGGCAATGGTAAATCATCAGCTTGGATTGCTACCTGAAGATAAGATGCGATTAATTGTTGCGGCTGCAGATGAAGTGATTGCTGGTAAGTTGCAAGGCCAATTTCCGTTGCGTATTTGGCAGACGGGAAGTGGTACACAAACAAATATGAATGTGAACGAAGTTATTGCTAACTGTGCTATAGAGATGGTGGGTGGAAAGATAGGCTCAAAAAATCCCATTCACCCTAATGATCATGTGAATCGCTCGCAATCATCCAATGATACTTTTCCCACAGCAATGCATATTGCAACAGTAGAAGCAATACAAAAAAATTTATTGCCAGCGCTGGAGGCATTGCGCGATGCGCTAGCTGAAAAACAACGCTCTTTCGCGCATATTATTAAAATTGGCCGCACCCATTTGCAAGATGCAGTACCGCTTACTTTGGGGCAAGAGTTTTCAGCTTATGTGCAGCAGTTAGGTGCTGATTTGGAAAACATTCGTAACTCTTTAGCTCATGTGTATGAATTGGCAATAGGCGGTACTGCAGTAGGAACGGGGTTAAATACCCATCCGCAGTTTGCAGTACGAGTTGCAGCAACCATTGCTGATTTAACCAGTTTTCCATTTATATCCGCGCCTAATAAGTTTGCAGCGCTTGCAGCGCATGATGCTTTGGTTTTTGTCAGTGGAGCCTTGAAAACATTGGCTTGCTCTTTGATGAAGATTGCTAATGATATTCGCTGGTTAGGTTCGGGGCCGCGCTGCGGTCTGGGAGAGTTGGTGTTACCGGCAAATGAACCGGGTTCCTCTATTATGCCGGGTAAGATTAACCCTACGCAATGCGAGGCCATGACTATGGTATGCGTGCAAGTTATGGGCAATGATATGGCGATTGGATTTGCTGGTTCGCAAGGGAATTTTGAGTTGAATGTATTTAAACCCGTCATTATTTATAATCTCTTACATTCTGTTACTTTGCTTTCCGACTCTATGCGGATGTTTACTAAATATTTAGTGGAAGGGCTCACTGCTGATGAGAAACGTATTCATGCTTATGTAAGTAACTCGCTTATGTTGGTTACAGCATTAACTCCAAAAATTGGCTACGACAAATCGGCAAAGATTGCTCATAAGGCCTGGGAGGATGGAACTTCTTTATTAGATGCTTGTCTTGCATTGGGATATTTATCAGCAGATGAATTTAAAGAAATAGTTCGGCCTGAGCAAATGCTAGAGCCCAAGGAGTAAGCAGCATGCGGAAAGTTTTCAACTTCAGTGCTGGGCCAGCCATGTTGCCAGAGGAAGTGTTGCGACAGGCCCAGCAAGAAATGTTAGATTGGCATGGTACAGGAATGTCCATGATGGAATTAGGGCATCGAGGGGCTGAGTTTAAAGAAGTTGCTGAGCAAACAGCAGCTGATTTACGAGAGCTGATGGCGATTCCTAAGAATTACCATGTGCTGTTTGTTGCTGGTGGTGCTTCAACACAATTTGCTATGGTACCGTTAAACTTATATGGGAAGATAAAAACAGCGGATTATATTGACACAGGAATATGGTCAAAGAAGGCCATTGCAGAGGCAAGGCGTTATGGAGATGTGCATATTGCGGCGGCGGTACAGACACGCGATGGATTAGCGTTTATTCCACCTCAAGACATGTGGGCTTTAAGGGAAGAGGCTGCCTATATACACTATACACCTAATGAAACCATTGAGGGATTAGAGTTTCATTGGGTGCCAAAAACAGCAACTATACCGCTTGTTGCCGATATGACCTCAACCATTCTCTCGCGGGTTATCAATGTGCATGATTATGGTATTATTTATGCTGGGGCTCAAAAAAACCTAGGGCCAGCAGGAATAAACGTAGTTATCTTACGCGAAGATTTACTTGCTGATGCATTACCTTGTACTCCTACATTATATCAGTATAAAATCTATGTGGAACACGGCTCATTTTATAATACACCGCCCACATATTGTTGGTACATGATGGGGTTGGTATTGGCATGGGTAAAGCGCCAAGGCGGCGTGAGTTATTTTGCAACTCTTAGTCAACGCAAGGCTGCTAAATTGTATAATTATCTTGATAATCATCGGGGTTTTTATATTACGCGTATTCATCCGGAGTGTCGTTCGCAAATGAATGTGGTTTTTGATTTGCTTAATGAAGAATTGCGATCGGTATTTTTATCTGCAGCAGAAGCGGCTGGTTTAACGAATTTAAAAGGTCATCGTATTATCGGTGGATTACGTGCAAGTATATATAATGCTATGCCGGAAGCCGGCGTAGATACGCTCATTGAGTTTATGCAATACTTTCTGCAGCGGCATGGATAATATAGACTTCTTTCCAAACCTCGGCCAAAGGCCAATCTTTTTGAAAAAAATCTCTCGAAATCCTCATTTGCTCTATGCAAACTCCGGTTTTTCATTCATTTTTTCTTCAACCTTGTCGTTTTGGCTGAGGTTTGGAATTTCACCAGGCTTTACCTTGCTTGAATCTGTCATTAGTTTATTTATTTTATCTTTTCTGTTGTTGGGTGTGGATGCCATGCTGGTGGCATCTCTATATAAAAGTGAATCGGCCTATTATTTTCAGATTGCTACCCAGCAATTAAATAATGCAATGGGGCGTTTACAAAGCGTAGGCGATAGCGCGGGAGTGGAGGAGCAAATTATTATTTGGAATAATGAAAATAAAAAATTACTGCCATATGGTCGGGGAGTGATTACAGGTGTTTTTCCTGTTTACACTGTCTCTGTTTACTGGGGAGATAAGTCTATACAAGATTGTTCGGCACTGGTAGTTGGATTGTCGGGATGTTTACGTCACGTAATAAAAATATAATTTTTCATTCTCCCATCATGGGTATTGTGCTGCTTGAAGTCATGGTGGCGATTGTCATTAGTCTGTTGCTATTAAATTTAATGCTTATTTGTTACTTGGCTATTAAACACAACTATCAACGACAAGTAGTGTTTAATACCTTGCAGAAAAAGGAGGCCATTGTTTCGCGTATTCTATGGAAGGATATTCACTTGACGGGATATATCGGTTGTGTTTCGTTAGGCAATGAATTTTCTGCTCTTTCTCATGTACAGGAAGCACTATCTTTTGATAATAAAATACACGGTGATGCGCATACATTCACCACTTGTCATGCTGAGATACCTTCTGCGCGGCTGCTCAATGCCATGCATTCCTCTTCTATCTTAGATGTATCTGCTACCCCGGTATTTTATAAGGATGATGTATTATTGATAGTAGATTGCCAGCATGCAGAAATTTTCACGGTAAAAATGTTAACGCGTAGTAAGTATGCTCAACATGTCGAAACTAATGCGCCTTTACAACACCATTACTCTACGAGTGCAGAAGTAAGCAGGTTGGTAAAGTCTTTTTATTTTATTGCTAAAACAGACAGGAAGGATAGTAATGGTGCATGGGTTTATTCGCTCTATAAAAAAAACATATATAGGGAAAATATAGAGTTGCTGGATGGGATAAGTCAAATGGATGTGCGTTATGTAATAAAGAGAGGAGATAGTGTCATGCAAGCACAGTCATCTGCTATACATGCTAAAGAGAAAGTCATAGGTGTATCTATATGCTTATTATTGCATGGTTATTCTTTACAAAGTCCATGGTGCTTGTATGTGCCGTTACAGGGGTAATCGGGGCTTTATTTTGGTTATTACTTTAGTGTACTTACAATTGGTTTCTATCTTAAGCTTGTATGGGCTTACGAATAGTTTGTTAGCATTAAAAATCAGCAAACATGTTTGGCAACGTGTTGCTTTGTTGGAGGTTGCGGAGAGAGTATTGCAACACGCAGAGCGTAGAGTTGTACAACCGAACATACCCAACTGTTTGGTGACCCCGATGATGGTTGTGAATTTATCTAAGCAGTCACTAGATTGGTGGCATACTTATGGATGTGAGGGGCATGTGTCAAGATGGCGGTATTTTTATGTTATAGAGTCAATGGGGAATAATCCATGTGCGATGATTCAAGATGGTGCTGTTTTTAGTGGCGTTGACTATTATAAAATTTCTCTGCTAGTGGTGGAAGATAAAAGTAGCCGTATTTTATTGCAAAGCCTCGTCGCTAAAGTTTCGGAAATAAATACCGCATGTGCTGAAAAAGTATTTTCAGTGCAACCAGGAAGACAGCGCTGGTGGGAAGTGGGCGGTGAATAACATATTTATCGCATGGCAATGTGTGTGGGGATAATTAATTGATCGCCTTCTTGCAAATGATTGCTGGTTAATAGATTTGTCACACGGATAGCAGAGGATGAAGTGTGAAATTTATCAGCAATTTTTTCAATAGTATCGCCTTTTCTTACCATGTACACAGTATCGCCAGGCGACAGTTTGTCATGAGGCGATGACCCATATTGAGCAAGATGGGTGGGTATGATTAATTGTGCCCCAGGAACAATGTTTTTATGTGTAATGCGATTAACTAATTGCAATGCCTTTATTGGTATATGAAAGCGTTGCGCAATAGACTCCAGCGTATCGTGCCCCCTGATCATGTATATGGTATCTCCTGCTTGCATAGTATAGTAATGGGCGCCAGGGGTATTTGTGGTACTGGCTAGAGATGTAACTTGTTCTAAATCTTTATTTGTTATCCTAATTGTATCCGTATAGGATGAGCGCTTGTTATTTTTGCCTTTTTTGGCGAAATGTTTTTCCGCAGGAATATTTTCATTGCTGGTACCCATGGTAGAAGATGGGTTGGGAATTAATAAAATAGTCTGTGGCTTAAGATGGTTAGTAGCTAAACGGTTTAGGCTACGCAGAGTGGCCGGTGTGGTATGAAATTGTTTGGCAATGCTGAGTAACGTATCTTTTGCTTTTGTTTTATAACGTATCCAATTAATAACGTTATGTCGCAGCAATCGCCCGATATTTTCACTAAATTGCTCTATATTTTGTATGGGTAGAACTAATTTAGAAGGGCGGTTTGGTGATGTAGATGATTGATTAAACCCGGAGTTAAGTTGCATCAATTTTTTATAGCTGATACCTGCGAAATAAGCAGCAAGCTTTAAATTAATTGGGCGACTTATTTCAACTTGTGCTAAATACGGTGCATTGCGTACTGCAGGAAAATAGATAGGGTACCGATCAGGATGGGAAATTATAACTGCTAAAGCTAATAGGCGCGGCACATAATCACGAGTTTCTTGCGGCAAAGGTAATGACCAGAAATCGGCATTATCGCCATTGCGGATATTTTTTCGGATAGCAGATAGAACGCAGCCTTCGCCACAATTATAAGCCGCTATAGCTAATGGCCAATTACCGTCAAAGAAATTTTGTAAATAGGCAAGATAGTTAAGCGCAGCGCGAGTGGATGCAACGACATCACGCCTACCATCATACCACCAGTCTTGTTTTATGCCGTATCCAGAAGCGGTATCTGGCATCATTTGCCAAATGCCGGTTGCTCCAGCGGTTGAATAAGCAAAAGGATTGTAGCCACTTTCAATAATGGGTAATAATACTAATTCAGTGGGTAAATGACGTTTTTTTACTTGTTGTAAAATAAAAAAAAGATAAGGTGCCGCGCGTGTTGCTGAACGCAACAGAAATTCTTGGTGGTTCATTAGCCAGTCTATTTGTTCTTGTACATAATAATTGTTCTCGTAATGAGGTAGAGAGAACTGCTGTCTTAGCACATCCCATAAATTATCTGCTTGGTGATAGCGATTAATATCGTCAGCTAATTTTTGTTTGTGATCAGGATGTAAATGAAGATTTTTTTGATATTCTTGAATGCCCTCTATATTAGAGGCAGCTAGTCCAGCTTGACTAGAGACAGCAAGGTAAAGCAACATAAATAAGCTAATTAAAAAAAATCTATACTGAGACTGTGAATGTTTGCTTACCACGTATACGTTCTCTTAATTACTATGGTTATTTGCCGAGATCATCCAGGACCAGCAGAAGCTTGCGAAGCCGTTATTGCAAGACTGCTGTCATTGCCAAGATATGATATACTATCAAAATTCAGTTGCAGTAGAAAGGAAGGATCACCTTGGCGCATACCTACCGTACTATACATCATTGGGATCAATGGTTGGAACATTTTCTAGGGCGTAACCTTCTTGAAGCAGAGCAGCATTTACTAAAAAATAGTTTGCCGAAATACTTTGGCAAACATATTCTTCTTGTGGGCGTGCCCAAACAATATTCTTTATTACAATCTAGCGTTATGCCATATCAATGTTTAGTCACGCCTTTACCTACTAAAATTAAATACCCTCACTATATTGAGGGTAATTTTCATGAGTTACCTATCCATTCGGGGAGTGTGGATTTAGTGGTATTACCTCATACATTAGAGTATGTAGATAATCCGCAACATGTGTTAACAGAAGCATGTCGTGTGGTTAAACCAGAGGGATGCATATTAATTCTTGGATTTAATCCATATGGTTTGTGGGGATTAAGAAAAGTATTTTCTCGAAAAAAAATTACCCCTTGGTCAAATAACTTTATTCAAGCTAATACTATAAAGAAATGGTTATTATTGTCTGATTTTGAAATGGTTAATCAATTAAATTGTCTTTATCGCTTCCCTATCCAAAACCAAAAGCTGTATAAAAAAACCCAATTCTTAGAGGGGCTGGGCAGGGTATGCCCGTTTTTGGGATCGGTATATATGGTAGTAGCTAAAGCGAAAGTTATTCCATTGACTCCTATTCGCCTTAGGTGGCAACAACAACTTTCTGGAATCCGTATCTCTACTACCATGACGGGGCGTATTGTGAGAAATGCAAAATGAAAAAGGTGGTGATTTATACTGATGGTGCATGCCAAGGTAATCCAGGGCCAGGAGGGTGGGGCGTTTTATTGCGATATAATAATCGTGAAAAAACTTTGTCAGGGGCGGTACAGAAAACTACAAATAATAGAATGGAGTTAACCGCAGCGATTAAGGCATTGTCGGTATTACGCGAGTCTTGTAGTGTAGAGCTTTATACGGACTCAAAATACTTACAGCAGGGAGTAATGACTTGGTTGCCACAATGGAAAAAAAACCAGTGGAAAAAATCCGACAAGAAGCCAGTAAAGAACCAAGATCTTTGGCAAGCATTAGATATAGAAGCGTCACGTCATAAGATACATTGGCACTGGGTAAAGGGGCATAGTAATCATCCGGAAAATGATTTGGTCGATGCACTAGCCACGCAGGCGATTGCTGATTTATACCCGAAGCGTTGCACTTTTAGGTGTTTAAAATGACATCTTACTGCGACCTTGAAAAGGTTTTAGGTTAATTAATAAGGATAAATTTTTATGCGGCAAGTGGTGCTTGATACAGAAACAACAGGCATTCATGTGCATGAGGGACATCGGATTATTGAAATTGGTTGTGTTGAGTTAGTAAACCGCAAATTAACGGGTAAAACCTATCATCAATACATTAATCCGCAGCGCGAAGTAGATGCGGGAGCATTGGCTGTGCATGGTCTTACCAGTACATTCCTTTTAGATAAGCCGCTGTTTGTTGATATTTCACAAGAGTTTATGAGTTTTATTCGGGGAGCGGAACTAATTATTCATAATGCACCTTTTGACGTTGGTTTTATTAACTGTGAGTTAGCCCTTACTAAAAAAGATTGGAAGACGATAGCAGAGTATTGTCGGATTATTGATACATTGCAGTTAGCTAGGCAGTTACATGTTGGGCAACGTAATAACCTTGATGCGCTTTGTAAACGCTATAACATAGATAATTCTCAGAGAGAGTTGCATGGTGCACTTTTAGATGCGTATCTTCTTACGCAAGTGTATCTTGCGATGACTGGAGGGCAGGGAAGTTTGTTTGATGCCTGGTCAGAGGGAAAAGATAATGTAGTTGAAAAAAAAACGGATTATAAAGCTTCTCTAGAAAAAGTCTATTCTTTACGAACATTGTTTGCTACGGATGAAGAAAAAAGAGAACATGAAAACTATTTGCAAAATATGGCCAAACAAAAAAATTGCCGTTGGTTGGAGTAATTTTACTATACCCGAAGCGTTGCACTTTTAGGTGTTTAAAATGACATCTTACTGCGACCTTGAAAAGGCTTTCTCGAGAAAAAGTAGAGGAATACTTGTAGTATTTCGAGCATTTTTCCCGAGAAAGCCTTTTCAATCTCTTGCAATCTGTCATTTTAAACACCTAAAAGTGCAACGCTTCGGGTATAACTATCTAATTAATATCTCCTTTTTTTGCGATCAGATTGCCAAATAAACTAGACGAGCTTAAAAAATAAAGCTAATATTTCCCACACATCTTTTATATTCCAGGAGAGATGGCTGAGCGGTCGAAAGCGGCGGTCTTGAAAACCGTTGAGTCCTTGCGGGCTCCGGGGGTTCGAATCCCTCTCTCTCCGATAAACTGGTTAGTAGATATGTACAATCGCAGGGCAGGATTCCTGTGTGCAGAGGGGGCTTCTTTGATAAAGGTTTTATTGGTGGACGATCATGAATTAATCCGCGTTGGCATTAAACGACTGCTTCAGGATGTGCAGGGGTTAAAGGTTATTGGTGAAGCAAGTACGGGAGAAGAGGCGGTACGACTTGCTAAAGAATTGATCCCTGATGTAGTCGTTATGGATATCCAAATGCCGGGAATTGGTGGTTTAGAGGCAACACGTAAGATGTTGCGTTACAATCCAGATATTAAAATCCTTGCTTTAACTGTTTATGAAGATGAGCCTTATCCCTCTCGGGTGTTACAGGCTGGTGCAGCTGGTTATATTACGAAGGGATGCGACGCAGAAGAAATGGTAAGAGCAATACGTACCATTTATAGTGGGCAGCGTTATATTAGCCCTGATATTGCGCAACAGTTGGCGTTAAAACGCTTTGCCAAGGCAGAAGAATCCCCATTGGATGTCTTATCTGAGCGTGAATTGCAAATTATGCTGATGATTACTAATGGTCAAAAGGTCCAAGATATCTCTAATAAACTTTGTTTAAGTCCTAAGACAGTAAATAGTTATCGGTATCGTATTTTTGAGAAGCTGGGTATAGATAGCGATGTGGAATTAACTTTGTTAGCTATGCGTCTTGGGATACTTGAGCAGCATAAGTTTACTGAAGAAGAGCAATAAACACTCTCCTTTTACACTTTAGACTCAATAGACCTCTTTCCAAACCTCGATCAAAGGCCAATCTCTTTGAAAAAAATCACTCGAAATCCTCATTTACTTCTATGTAAACTCCGGTTTCTCACTCATTTTTTCTTCGACCTTGTCTCTTTGCTCAAGGTTTGGAAAGAGGTCTAATACAGCCTATGTTCGATATCAAGTCATTCTTAAGTAATCTTCCTCATGCCCCAGGTGTTTATCAGATGTTGGGGATGGAGAAGAAAGTTCTGTATGTTGGAAAAGCGCGAGATTTGCGGAAGCGTTTAACTAGTTATTTTAGTGCTAAACTAAAAGATGTAAAAACTATTTCTTTACTTAAATATGTCCAAGATATTGATATTACCGTAACACACAGCGAAAACGAGGCCATTTTACTTGAATGTAATTTAATTAAAAAGCATAAGCCTCGCTATAATGTGCTGTTACGTGACGATAAAAGCTATCCATATATTGTGATTACTCAAGCGCATCCCTATCCTCGTATCGATCTTTATCGGGGGTCTAAGAAACGGCAACCTGGTTTATATTTTGGTCCTTATCCGCATGTAAGTGCAGTGCGAGAAACTATTCATCTATTACAAAAGATCTTTCAAATACGCACATGTCAAGATGCATTTTTTACTGGGCGTTCACGTCCTTGTTTGCACTATCAAATTGGTCGTTGCGCAGGTCCTTGTACTCAACTTATTTCTAAAGAAGATTATCAGAGAAATGTGCAGCGTGCGGCACTGTTCTTACGTGGGAAAAATGATGAAATTATTGCAGAGCTACAAGAACATATGGAGCAAGCGGTTAAGATGCTAAATTATGAGTTGGCAGCGCATTATCGCGATCAGATTGCTGTATTGCGAGAAATACAAGAACGCCAATATGTTAGTGTTGGACAAGGTTATGCTGATATCATTGGTATTGCCATACAGGCCGGCGTTACTTGTATACAATTACTTGTTATTCGTCATGGTGGAATGTTAGGTAGTCGTTCATACTTTCCCAATGTTCCTACCGCATGTTCGTTAGAAGAATTATACACTGCTTTTATCACTCAGCATTATTTAAGTGATGCAATGGATGTAGCAAGCATACCCAGGGAAATTCATGTTAGCGTTGATTTACCCGATGCTATATCACTATGCCAGGTGCTTGCAGAGAAAGCACAGCATAAGGTCATGATAGTGCGCCCTAAACGTGGTGGGCAAAAGAAGTGGCTTGATATCGCTAAAAACAGTGCGCAACAATCCTTAGCAGCAAAGTTGTTAAATAAAACAAATATTCATGAGCGTATGACTGCATTGCAACAAGCTATCCATTATCACGGTAAAATTCAGCGTATTGAGTGCTTCGATATTAGTCATAGCCAAGGAGAGGCGACGGTAGCATCTTGTGTGGTTTTTAATAAGCAAGGGCCAGTTAACAGTGAATATCGTTATTTTAATATTTCTGATGTTACTCCTGGCGATGATATTGCAGCGATGCATCAGGTATTAATGCGTCGTTTTAAACGGTTACAGAAAGAACAGATAGCCTTGCCTGATGTGGTATTGATTGATGGTGGGTTACCGCAACTTTCTGCAGCACAGCGGGCTTTAAATGAGTTAAGTATTACATCAGTGATGCTAATCGGAGTGGCAAAGGGAGTGGCGCGAAAGCCTGGAGAAGAAGTTCTATATTTTACTCATCGTCAGGCGCTGCGATTACCTGCTGACTCACTAGCTTTGCATTTTATCCAGCAAATACGCGATGAAGCACACCGCTTTGCAATTACCCGACATCGTTCTCGGCGTGATAAGATACGTAGAACCTCTGTGTTAGAGTCGATTCCTGGGGTTGGATTAAAACGGCGTCAGCAATTATTGCGTTACTTCGGTGGTATTCAAGGATTAAATCGTGCTAGTCTTGAGGAATTAACGCGAGTACCGGGAATTAGTTCCTCTTTGGCAGAACGTATTTTTGCGGCATTGCATCATGCAGCCTTATAAATATATTTTTAACTTACCGAATATTCTGACCTTTGTTAGAATCTCAGTCATTCCTATATTAGTAGTTGTTTATTATTTGCCAGTAGACTGGGGGCATTTGCTTGCAGCCATTATATTTGCTTGTGCTTCTGCTATGGATTGGTTAGATGGTTATTTAGCGCGTAGTTTACAACAAACCACAAAATTAGGGGCTTTTTTGGATCCTGTTGCAGATAAGCTTTTGGTGTGTGTTGCATTAATTATTATTGTTGCGGAGCCGCATTTTCAGTATATCGGCGTGTCATCAGCGATTTTATCTGTTCCCGCTTTGTTAATTACTATGCCTGCAGCTATTATTGTAAGTCGTGAAATCATTGTTTCTGCTTTGCGGGAGTGGATGGCGGAGCTGGGTAAACGTGCACGGGTCGCTGTGTCAAGCCTGGGGAAAATTAAAACAACAGTACAAATGTTGGCAATGATCGTGTTGTTGTATTGTGATAGCACAACCAGTGCTTTTTTTGTTTTCTTAGGGTACCTGCTATTATATGTTGCGGCAGTACTAACCATATGGTCTATGTTGATATATTTAAAGGCTGCGTGGGTTGAGTTGTCAACAGACCCTAATGGCATCCGCAATTGTACCAAATAATTGGTCTACATGTTTTTTCTCAATGATCAAAGGTGGTGATAGCACAAGGTTGGCTCCTAATGCACGCACAAGAATACCTTTTTCAAAACAAGCATCAGCAATTTTTGCAGTATGTGCATAAACACCCTTTATTTTATTATCGAATTCAATGCCTGCTACTAAGCCTAAATTGCGAATATCAACGATGCCTGGTAAACCACGCAAGCTATGCGCTGCGTCTTCCCAGTACGCGGAAATAACTTTGGCATGGCCAAAAATATCTTGTTCTTGATAAACCTCCAGTGTTGCTAATCCAGCAGCCATGGCGAGTGGATGGCCTGAGTAAGTATAACCATGAAAGAATTCAATCCCGTTTCTGGGTGCTTTATTCATGAAGGTATCATATATTTCGTTATGTACGGCGACGGCACCTGCTGGTACTGCGCCATTAGTTAAGCCTTTTGCTAATGCCATGATGTCGGGTGTGACACCAAGTAGAGTGGCTGCAAAAGGTGCGCCAAGACGACCAAACCCAGTGATAACTTCGTCAAAGATCAGTAAGATGCTATACTTATCACAAATACTGCGTAAACGTTCTAAATAACCTTGCGGTGGAATTAACACCCCTGTGGCGCCAGCCATGGGCTCAACAATAACAGCAGCAATGGTACTTGCATCATGTAGTTCAACTAGACGTTCTAAATTGTCAGCAAGTGCTGCACCCCATGTAGGCTGTCCACGGCTGAAGGCCGCTTTTTCAAGGTTATGGGTATGTGGTAAATGATCTATACCAGGTAGTAAGGGTCCAAAGGGAATGCGGTTTTTTACAATGCCACCGACTGAGATACCACCAAAACCCGTACCGTGGTAAGCACGCTCCCGACCGATTAATCGTGTTCGCGTTCCTTCTCCGCGTAATGCATGATAGGCAATAGCAATTTTTAGTGCTGTATCTACAGATTCCGAGCCAGAATTAGTAAAGAAAATATGGCCTAATGGTGACGGCAGGATTTTAGTGAGATTATGCGCGAGTTGGAATGCGCCAGTGTGCCCCATTTGAAAGTTAGAGACGTAATCTAGTTGCGCGGCTTGCTTTTGAATTGCGGCGGTAATTTTGGGTTGGGCATGTCCTGCATTAACACACCACAGTCCTGCCGTGCCATCAAGTAATTGATGCCCATTGTCTAGTGTATAATAAACGCCTTGAGCTGCGGTAACGAGTTGCGCATTAGCTTTAAATTGGCGATTCGCAGTAAATGGCATCCAAAAAGCATCTAAATCAGTTATGGGCATAGCATACACTCCTTTTAGGCGCTAACTCCGAATACAAAAGGTAGTGAGAACATACATGAGAGGATATAGAGGCGCAAGTGGTTATCTAGGGCGTTTTTCTCTGCGAATCTAGGATAATTGGTTTATTACAAGAGTTTATTAAAATCTCCTTGACTTAAAAGGATGCCTGATTAGAATGACGTTGCACAAGTTGGTAACGCGGGAATAGCTCAGCTGGTAGAGCACAACCTTGCCAAGGTTGGGGTCGCGAGTTCGAATCTCGTTTCCCGCTCCATGATGGAATTGCATTATATAGGGTTATGGCACAACGGCTGGGTGGCAGAGTGGTTATGCAGCGGCCTGCAAAGCCGTGGACGCCGGTTCGATCCCGACCCCAGCCTTTTTCAGGGGCTAAACACGGTAAGATTGTATAGTTTGTGGATCCCAACTTATAAATTGTTGTGCAATTTTCCGAAATAACCTCGATACGCTCACGCCATATTGAGGCTAAATATTAGTTGATTTTTATAGGTCATTTAATGTTTAGTATCTATCACCAGTTTGCTTTTAATGCCCGGGTGGCGGAACTGGTAGACGCAAGGGACTTAAAATCCCTCGGAAGGTAACTTCCGTGCCGGTTCGATTCCGGCCTCGGGCACCATCTTCATGGTCAGAAAAGAAGGGTTAGACTTTACACATGACTTTTGTTGTTACTGAGCAATGCATCCGTTGCAAATATACAGATTGTGTGGAAGTCTGCCCCGTTGATTGTTTTTATGAGGGACCTAACTTCCTTGTTATTAATCCGGACGAATGCATAGACTGTGCATTATGCGAGCCGGAGTGTCCAGTGAATGCCATTTATTCTGAGGATGACTTACCAGAAAAATATCGGGAATTTTTGCAACTGAATGCGGGATTATCAGAGACGTGGCCAAATATAACCCGCATGAAGGCAGCACCAGCTGATGCAGATCAGTGGCAAAATACGGAAGGCAAGCTTCAATACTTAGAGAAAGAGTGGAAAAAATAAGTTGAATATTCTCGGTTTTGATACATCTTCAGAGGCTTGTTCTGTTGCACTTCTTATTAAAGATAAAATTCAAGTAGAGCATAGAATAGCGCCTATGCAACAAACGCGGCTTATTCTTCCCCTCATTGAGCAGCTATTAAAAAACGCACCTTTACTATTATCTCAACTGGATGCTATTGCCTTTGGATGTGGGCCAGGTAGTTTTACTGGTATTCGTATTGCCAGTTGTATTGCGCAAGGTTTGGGGTTTGCAGCTAATTTACCGATTATCCCTGTTTCTTCTTTAGCTATTTTAGCGCAGACCGCTTATCAGCAGTATGGATGGCAAAAGCTGATGGTTACTGTAGACGCGCGCGTTGGCCAAGTGTATTGGGCATTATACCAGGTTGCTCAAGAAGATAAGTTATCCGTGAAAAATGTTGTTTTACTAGAAAAAGAACAGGTTTGCGTGCCTGGCGACATTGTTTTTCCAGAGGGAGAAAATTGGTGTGGGGTGGGAAATGGTTGGCCGATATTGCAAGAAGAGTCGATTAAAAATAGAACAAACATGCTGACAATGATAGATTCAACCTTACTCCCACATGCTTCAGCGCTATTATCTTTGGCGCGGACTTCTTTCCATAATGGCCAAACAGTTTCTCCTATTGATGCTTTACCGGTTTATTTGCGGTAGCGGGGTCTGTTTACAATTCACCCCTTTTTGTAGGGCCTGTCGTCAATTGCTTCCAGCCTCTGCGCTTTATTTGTGCTTTTATCCTTTTTCAGTGGGAGCTCCTGGTAATAGTGGTATCTAGACCTCAACAGCGTTAAAATTCATCATAGTGAAGAGATGGAAGAGAGGGGTCTATGTATCATGCCAATGGCAATCAACGTCAGGCTATTATTGACCAGTTACGAGAATATATTTATAGTCACGCACCCGAGCAGCAAGCAGCATTATTAGAAACATTTACACAACGGTATTTTACTTCTTGTGCTACAGAAGATCTTTGCGTTCACCCTGTAAATGAGTTATATGCCATCTTAATGTCGAACTGGAATTTAATTTATCAAAGAAAGCCAGGGGAAGTGAAAATCCGTATTTTTAATCCCGATCTAGAAAAAGATAAATGGTATTCGACGCATACTGTTATTGAGATTTCTCACGATGATATCCCATTTCTTGTTGATTCTACGCGCATGGAGCTGAATCGACATAATTATCAAATCCACTTTATTATCCATATTGGCGGACTCGAGGTAAAACGCGATGATCAATATTGTATTATCGATATTCCCGCACCTGGAGCTCAGGATGAACAGCTGACGACAGAAGCTCCCATATATATTGAGATTGATCGTATTGCCGATGAAGGTGCAAGAGAGGTTTTACGAGCGGATATTGAGCGTGTGTTGGGGGATGTAAGAATTGCTGTTGCAGATTGGCGGAAAATGGTGGATCGCGCAGAGGAATGCCTGGTGGAGTTAGAGCAAAATCCACCACCGCTTGATCCGGCAGACATTGCTGAGTCGCGGGATTTTTTACGTTGGTTGATTAATAATAATTTCACTTTTCTAGGCTGTCGTGATTACAAACTAATTGGTAATGGGACTAATCGCGCCCTGCAAACAATAACAGGTTCTGGGTTAGGTGTGTTGCGCGAAGACAATCCTAATAAAATATCCAAGGCTTATGCAGAGCTTCCGCCACAGGCGCGCAAGATGGCGTTATCTAGGAATATTTTAATTATTGCTAAAACTAATACGCTTTCTACTGTACATCGCGCAACTTATACTGATTATATCGGGGTAAAAAGATTTAACAATAAGGGAGAGTTAATTGGCGAACGACGTTTTATAGGATTATATACCTCCTCAGCATATCATTCGAGTCCGTACCAAATTCCCTTTTTACGCCAAAAAGTTGCAAAGGTTATTCAAGATCTGCATTTCCCGCCGGATAGCCATGATGGGAAAGAAGCTGTTCATCTTTTAGAAACATTACCACGCGATGATTTACTGCAAGCATCTCATGAAGAGTTGCTTGAATTAACTTTAGGTATTTTATATTTACAAGAGCGCAAGCGTATTCGTTTGTTTGTGCGTCGTGATGCTTATTATCGCTATTTTTCTTGTTTAGCTTATGTGCCAAGAGAAATATTTAATACGGAACTTGCTTTGCTTATGCAAGAAGTGCTTATGCAGGCTTTTAAGGGGCTAGAGTCAAGTTTTACTACCTATTTTTCAGACTCTGTTTTGGCGCGAATTCATTACTTGATCCGGGTTAATCCTAAAACCTTGCTAGAGTACGACGTTGCAGAGTTAGAGAAGAAGTTAATTATTGTCGCACGTTCTTGGTCAGATGATTTGAAAGATCATTTGCTTGAAGCTTTCGGAGAGGCGCTTGGATTGCAATTTTATGCTAAATATAGTAAGGCATTTCCAGCAAGTTATACAGAATACTATTCACCACGCGAAGCTATCCGTGATATCGAAAGAATAGAGTTGTTATCAAAAGAACAACCGTTAGGGATGTTATTTGACAAGGCTACTGATGATGTAAAAACAACACTACGTCTTAAGTTATTTCATACAGAACAAACTATCGCCCTATCAGATGTATTGCCAACCTTAGAAAATATGGGGTTACGCATTATTGCTGAGCGTCCCCATGAGGTGAGGTTGAAGGGAAATGGTAGTGTATGGATAAATGATTTTGATATGGTATATACAGCGGATCGTACGGATTTCGATATTCATGCGGTGCAAAATATTTTTCAGGATGCCTTTACTAAGGTTTGGTTTCGAGAGGCGGAAGATGATAGATTAAATCGCTTAGTTTTGGAAGCACAATTAACGTGGCGAGAAATTGCTATATTGCGTGCTTATACCAAGTATTTGCGCCAAACTGGCTTTACGTTTAGTCAGCATTATATTGAGCAAGCATTTATAACTAATGCACATATAGCAAAAGACCTGGTTGCACTTTTTATGCTGCGGTTTTCCCTGGAATACGACAGGGAGCAGCGAAAAAATGCCCAGGAAGTTATAGCTAGAATTGAACGTGCTTTTGATGATGTGTCAAGTTTAGATGAAGATAGAATATTACGACGCATATTGGAAATTATACTAGCTACATTACGTACGAATTATTTTCAAACGTATGCTGATGGCAGTATAAAACCCTATATTTCATTTAAGTTTGATCCTCAGGTTATTTCCGATCTACCATTGCCACGGCCGAAGTATGAAATCTTTGTCTATTCTCCTTGTGTTGAGGGAGTGCATTTGCGCGGCGGAAAAGTAGCGCGCGGCGGCATACGTTGGTCAGATAGGCGTGAGGATTATCGCACGGAAGTGCTTGGCTTGATGAAGGCGCAACAAGTCAAGAATTCTGTTATTGTGCCAGTGGGTGCTAAAGGTGGTTTTGTGGTTAAACAACCACTTCCAGAAGGAAATCGGGAAGCAGCGATGCAGAGAGGCATTGAGTGTTACTCGACGTTTATGCGCGGAATATTAGATATTACCGATAATATTTGTGATAATCAGGTGGTTTCTCCAGCCAATGTCATTCGCTATGATGAAGATGATCCTTACATGGTTGTTGCTGCAGATAAGGGTACAGCTACTTTCTCTGATATTGCTAATGCTATTTCGCAAGAATATGGTTTTTGGCTAGGGGATGCTTTTGCCTCGGGGGGATCTAGTGGTTATGATCATAAAAAAATAGGTATCACGTCACGAGGAGTATGGGAGTCAGTTAAGCGGCATTTTCGTGGTATAGATTTGAATCCCGAGAAAGATGATTTTACCGTTATTGGCATAGGTGATATGGCCGGAGATGTGTTTGGTAATGGTATGCTGTTATCTAAGCACATCCTGTTAGTTGGCGCGTTTAACCATCAGCATATCTTTTTAGATCCCAATCCAGACCCTTTGCGCAGTTTTGAAGAAAGAAAACGCTTATTTCATTTGCCACGCTCAAGTTGGACGGATTACAACCCGCAACTTATTTCCCAGGGGGGAGGGGTATATAGTCGCTCAGCAAAATCTATTCGTCTATCACCCGAAGTGCAAAAGACGCTAGGAATAGATAAGGGTGTGCTTGTACCTAATGAGCTAATTAAAGCTATGCTAAAAGCACCGGTGACATTAATCTGGAATGGTGGAATTGGTACGTTTATTAAGTCAAGTAATGAATCTCATCTGGATGTGGGAGACAGGAGTAATGATGGGATTCGTATTAATGGTAATGAGTTGGCCGTGCGAGTTGTTGCCGAAGGGGGGAATTTAGGGTTAACTCAGTTAGCCCGCATTGAGTATTCATTAAATGGGGGTATTCTATATACAGATTTTATAGATAATTCTGCAGGTGTAAATTGCTCTGACCATGAGGTGAATATTAAGGTCTTGCTTAATAAATTAGTCGCTATTGGTCGTATGGAGCTAAGCCAACGTGATCAGCTACTTGAGAGAATGACGAATGAGGTTGCTGAATTGGTATTGTATGATAATTACGAACAAACGCAAATGTTAAGTTTGGAAGCGTCGGTAGCAGAACAAACTATGGATTTATTTAGACGCTATATGAATGAATTGGAAGCTGGCGGGCATTTAGATAGAAAGTTAGAGGCATTGCCAGATGATAAGACTCTTCAAGAACGCAAGGCTAATCGTAAGCCGTTAACACGGCCTGAAATAGCCATGTTATTGGCTTATTGTAAGATGTTTCTTAAGCAAGATATTCTTGCTAGCAACATTCCAGAAGATGCTTATTTTGTTAAGTATCTTCTTACTGCATTTCCGAAGCCATTACGAGAAAGTTATTTAGAGGAGATTAAACAGCATAGTTTGCGACGTGAAATTATTGCCACACAGTTAAGTAAAACCATCACTGATCGCATGGGAATTAATTTTGTTGAGCGCTTAGCACGAGAAACGGGGGCGCCAGTAGCGTTTGTAGTGCGTGCCTATGTGATTGCTCAAGATATTTATCATATGGAGGATCTATGGCGGCAGGTTGAAAGCCTGGATGGTTTAATTGGCGTGGATATTCAAAACAAAATGATGTTATATATTTATTATTTAGTGCGACGCGCAACTCGTTGGTTTTTGCGGAATCGCAAGCCTAATATAGAGATTTCAAGTGCTATCAATGATTTCTCCCCGTCTATTAGCGTGCTACTTGAAAAACTAGAGCAGTTGTTAACAGATACGGATAGAGAAATGCTAAATAAAGAGATGCATTTATTGCATAGTCATGGTGTTTCTGAACAATTAGCAAGAAGTATTGCTGCAACCAGTGTGCTATTTACCTCACTAGATATTGCCGAGGCAGCTAAAAAGCATCAATTGGAATTAATGGATGTTGCAAAAACATATTATCTTTTAGGTAACCGGTTGGAGTTAAATTGGCTGCGTGACTCTATGAATAGCTATACAGTGGACAATCCATGGGATGAGTTGGCGAGGGCGGGATTTCGTGACGATTTAGACCGCGTACAAAGAAAGTTAAGTGTGGTGGTGTTAAAATTGAAGAACAAAGATATAAAAGAGAAAAGTATTGAAGAACGCGTTAATATCTGGATGAAGCAGTACAGTTTCTTTATGGAGAGATGGCAGAGTTTGTTAGCTGAGATCAAGTCAAGTGAAGCTATTGGTTTTGTTACTTACTCTGTCGTATTAAGAGAATTATTTGATTTCGCACAAGCAGCGTGAGGATAAGTATGACATCTGAAAAGGTTTCCGCATCCTGTCCCTATTCATCGCATTATGTGGATGTGTATGGGTCTAAGATGCATTACTTGGAAGAAGGAGAAGGTGATCCTATTGTATTTTTACATGGGATACCGACATCTTCTTATTTGTGGCGTAATATTATACCTTATGTAGCTTCGCTCGGGCGGTGTATTGCGCCGGATCTTGTTGGGATGGGTAAATCAGATAAGCCGGATATTGAATATACTATTTCTGACCATATTCGTTATATTGAGAAGTTCATTGAGGTTTTGCAGTTAGATAATATAGTTTTTTTTCTGCATGGGTGGGGATCGGTTATTGGGTTAGACTATGCTATGCGTCATGAGAAAAAATGTAAGGGCATTGCTGTTTATGAGTCATTTTTAAAACCCTTCCACAAAGAGGATCTCTCTTTACCGCTTCATGAACAGCTAATCGTTTTACAGAATGAAAAAGCATCAGCGGAAAAATTAGTGAATGAAGGGATGCGCTTTGTAGATAGAATGCTTTCTCAAGGAATGATGCGCAAGTTAACTGATATAGAAAAGCAACAATATCAGGAGCCCTTTAGTAAACCAGGTACAGGAAAGCCTTTGCAGCAATATCTTAGGGAATTTCCGCGCGGTGATAACAAGAGTGTGGTAGATAAATTAATTGATCACTATTCTAAAAGATTAATTCACTCAAAATTACCGAAATTAATGTTATATTCTGTACCTGGATTTATTACAACCATGGAAACTGTGATATGGGCAAAAGAAACTGTACCTAATTTAGAGTTGGTGGATATCGGAGAGGAACTGCATTTTGCCCAAGAGAGTTGTCCTAAGTTAATGGGCGAGGCTTTGAGTATTTGGTTGCAAGGGTTAGACGTATGAAACAATGTTCTGTGGCAATTGTCGGAGTAACTGGCTTAGTAGGGGCAGCCACTTTAGCCTTATTAGAAGAACGGCAATTCCCAGTAAAGCGTTTGTATTTACTAGCTAGCGATCGTTCCGCAGGCGAGTTTCGCGAATTTCGTGGCGAAGCGCACACAGTACAAGCATTGACTAATTTTGATTTTACGCAAACGGATATTTGCTTTTTTTGCGCAGGTAGCGAATTAGCAGAAGTTTATGTTGCGCAAGCGGCGGCTTGTGGCAACATTGTGTTAGATAAAAGCGCCTTTTTTCGTTATCATGACGATGTGCCTTTGGTTATTCCAGAGGTAAACGTTAGTGCATTATCGTACTACCACAAAAAAAATATTATTGCTAATCCTAATTGCAATACTATCCCGATTGCTGTTGCTTTAAAACCCATTTACGATGCGGTTGGCATTTCTCGGTTAAATGTTGCCACATACCAATCTGTTTCTGGTAGTGGCAAAGAGGCGATTACAGAGTTAATGGAGCAAGCTAAACAGTTACTTGAGGGTCGATCTATTCATCCTAAAGTGTATCCACAACAAATAGCGTTTAATGTATTGCCGCATATTGATAAATTTCATGAGAATGGCTACACATGGGAAGAGATGAAAATAGTGTTAGAAATGCGTAAGATTTTTAATGATAACGCATTAGCCATTAATCCAACTACAGTTCGTGTACCCGTTTTTTATGGGCATGCTGCTGCTGTGCATATTGAGACAGATGATAAGATTACTACCAGAGCGGCACTAGTATTACTGGAACAAGCTCCGGGGCTTAAGCTGATTACAGGCCAACATCCTTACCCAACGCCAGCGCTAGACGCACAAGGTAATGATTTTGTATATGTAGGCCGAGTTCGCGAAGATATTTCACATGAAAGAGGCTTAAATCTATGGGTGGTCGCGGATAATTTACGGAAAGGCGCTGCTTTAAATGCTATTCAAGTTGCGGAGGAGTTAGTGAGAAGTTACCTATGAAATTACTATCATTTACTTTATTTAATTACCATTTTTATTTTGTCTTAAATGTGCAACGATTATATGTGTTTATTGCGTTAACGATTTTTTTCTTGCTGAGCGTGACTATTTTAGCTTGGAATAAACAAAGAAAACAAAAAAATAAGCACACTATTTTTGTATCGTCACCTAATAAATCCTCCTCATTAGTGATTTCGAGTAAAGATATTACCGCTATTGCGGGTGAGGATAAAATTGCGACTCAGTTAGATTTGGCGCGTGCTTATATTGAGGCAGGGCGCGAGCAGTTAGCAAAAAAAATGTTACGTCACGTTGTAGAGAAGGGATCGCCAGGGCAGCAGCAGGAAGCAGAACGATTACTACTTTTATTTTGATATGCGTATTGCTTTAGGTGTTGAATATAACGGTCATGGTTATTATGGTTGGCAGGCACAGCAAGCATTACCGACAATCCAAGGTATGCTTGAAATGGCTTTATCTAAAGTTGCTAATGAAGCGATTACCTTAACTTGTGCAGGTAGAACAGATGCAGGCGTGCATGCGATAGCACAAGTTGTTCACTTTGATACGCAAGCTAAACGTAATCTGCGTGCCTGGATTAGAGGGGCTAATACGTATCTCCCCAATGCGATTGCTGTGCGCTGGGCACAAGAAGTAGATGAACAATTTCATGCCCGTTTTTCTGCAATGTCACGGCGGTATTGTTATGTTATTTTTAATTATCCTACACGGCCTGCACTTTTTAATGCCCAAGTCTCCTGGTACTATAGCAATTTAGATGTAGAATCGATGCAGAGTGCGGCTAATTATCTTATTGGCGAGCATGATTTTAGCTCTTTTCGTTCTGCACAATGTATGTCAAGAACAGCCATGCGTCACGTGGTGGCTGTTGCAGTACAACGGCAAGATAATATAGTGACAATAGATATTGAGGCTAATGCTTTTCTACATCATATGGTGCGTAATATTACTGGGAGTTTGTTGCAAATAGGCTCGCAGCTTAAGCCGCCTGAATGGGTGTTAGAACTCTTACATGCTAGAGACCGAACTTTAGCCGCAGAAACAGCATCTGCACATGGCCTGTATTTAACTCAAGTGCGGTATCCTGAACCCTATATTTTTCCTGCAGCTAGTCCATTGATTTTGGTATAATCCTAGAAACGGCGGTTGATTCACGGTTTTAAATGCAAACAGAGAATCTTATTTATGAGTTGGTTTAAAAAATTATTACCCTCGCGTATTCGTACTGATGTTACGGCCAAAAAGGGGGTCCCGGAGGGCTTATGGTCTAAATGCGACAATTGCAATGCAATTTTATATCGTTCTGAGTTAGAGCGTAACTTAGAAGTGTGTCCGAAGTGTGACTATCATATACGGTTATCGGCGCGTCGGCGGTTAAGTTACTTTTTAGATCCAGAAAAACAAGTGGAAATCGCTGCAAATATTGGTCCTGTTGATAAATTGCGATTTCGTGATTTAAAAAAATATCGAGATCGCTTATCTGTCGCACAAAAAGAGACGGGAGAAAAAGAAGCGTTGGTAGTTATTAAGGGTATGCTTTATCGTGAGCCAGTGATTACTGCTGCATTTGAGTATGGATTTATTGGCGGTTCTATGGGGGCTGCGGTAGGGGAGCGTTTTGTGCGAGGTATTAATAGCAGCATTGATTCGCGTTCCCCTTTTGTGTGTTTTTCTGCGAGTGGTGGTGCGCGTATGCAAGAGGCGTTAATATCGCTGATGCAGATGGCAAAAGTAAGTGCAGCATTAGCAAAATTAGCTGAGTACGGCATTCCGTATATTTCTGTGCTTACGGATCCGACGATGGGTGGTGTATCAGCCAGTTTGGCTATGTTGGGAGATATTATCATTGCTGAGCCAAGGGCATTGATAGGGTTTGCTGGTCCGCGAGTTATTGAGCAAACTGTCAGGGAAAAGTTACCAGAGGGGTTTCAGCGCAGTGAGTTTTTATTAAGTCACGGGGCTATTGATAAAATTGTACATAGGCACATATTAAGAGATTCAATTGCTAGTATGCTGAATAAGTTAATGAAAAGGTAGGGAGATAAATTATGTATAGGATTATTGGAGTGTTAGCAATCATTGGATTTATTGTGATTTTGTTACCTTTTGTTATAGATCATAAAGGTGATATAAGTGAGTCTGTTAGTGTTGGGGCTCCGCCTTTTCCTAATCAATCTGCAGTAAACACGGAGTCTTCTTCTGTGTTACCAGTTGAAACAGGGACTCTAGTAGTTTCTACACCACCTGTATATGCTGCTTCTAACCAACAGGCTACTGCGGCAAAGCCTGTATCACAGCCAAATACAGAGGTGTCACATGAATTGGCCGAGCAACCTCCTGTAGTTAATGAACAAAAATCCTTAGTACCGCAATCTACGATTACCTCTTCTGAACAAATAACCAAACAAGATAGTACAAGCAAGGTGATGAAAGATTATAAAAAATTACCGAAAAAATCGTTGGTTGCTGCGCTAAAAAAGTCGTTGCCAGATCGTAGTTTATTAAAATTTCAAGCGTCAGCATGGGTTATCCAATTGGGTAGTTTTAAAAATAAGGCAAACGCAATACGTTTAGTCGATCAATTGCGTAATAGCGGCTATAAAGCATTCATTCAAAACGCCACTTCTCATCTCGGGGAAACTATACGTGTTTACGTAGGTCCAGAAACCAGACATGCTTCAGCTAAAGCGCTAGCAGATCGTTTAGAACAGGATTTGCATTTGCATGGTATAGTTGTAAGTTTTAAACCATTGGCATTATAAAACATGGCTCAAGGTGCTGGAGTGGGATGATCAGCCAAGCTATCATCAATGCTATCTTGTTGGCCATGTATAAATTCATCTGTTTCTTCATTGCTTGAACCCGTTATGTCTTTTATGGCTTGCTTAAAGTCATCGCTAGACAAAGCCTCTGATAATACCCTGCTTACATCAGCAGGCGAGTCAAGCTGCTCTACATCAATTACTTCTTCCTCTTCTTCGTGTTCTTCTTCGTGTTCTTCTTCTCTTGGGTGTTCTGCGGAGGAATTTAGTTTCTCTCTTGCGCGAGTAGCTGCTATTTCTAGAGCTTTGTAATCTCTTTCAGATAATTCTTCTTGCAATTGTTTCAATAATTCATCAAGCTTATCCATTATGCGAGTCAACAATCGTTGACTTTCTACACTCATAGAAAAATGGGGAGTATCATCTTCTAGAGCAGGTTGCCATCTGTTTTTACGGCGTTTTTTTTCTAAAAGTCGGATAATCTCTTTTAAAAACTTACCAAGTCCTTGCATTAATTCATCTTTATTTTTTTTTGCGTCTCCAGCTGCTGCCTCTTCTCCATTCCCAGAAGGGGCAGCACTTGCCTCTGCATTATTCGCACTGGGTGCTTCTGTATTAGCATCAGGCTGCGATTCAGTTGTGGTTTCAGCCTGTGGTCCTTCTTCACCCGGAGCGCTATCTGAGTTGATACTCATAAATATAATCCCTCTTATTCTCTTCTAAATTATACTGCATGTAGTATGAATTACCATTTTTCCGCCTGGTATAATCCTAGAAACGACAGTGGATTCGCGATTTTAAACGTAACACCTTGATCTTGCCTAGGTCTTTCAAAAATTCGGATCACCAATCAGGCGCCCGCTCAAATTTTTGAAAGCCTATCTCAATCAATCTGTTACGTTTAAAACTCGCGCCCAACTGCTGTTTTTAGGATAATAAGACGTAGTCTGGTAAGTCGATAATTAAAAGTTGTGAATTTTGGTAGCCATATTGATTGTCGTCAACGAGAGTTCCACTGTACTTCTATTAAAATCATACTACCTGTGCAGGTTGAAGAATTATTAGCACGGCATTATTTCATTGATTATTATAAACGCGAATTCCGGATAAGTTCCATAAATGTCATGCCAGCGTGTTTTTAGCTGGCATCTAGCATTTTTACCGCTTTCTGGATGCCACCTCGCACAAAAAACGTGCGGCTGGCATGACAATTTTCTTATCCAGAATTCGCGTTAATGGTAATGAGATTTTTCTCCCCGCTTTGCTGCCATTCTAGCGCACTGCCATGTTCATGCCATGGACCTAAGACAATGCGTGTTTTGCTGTGATTTTCTGCAATAAATTCATGTATAGCCGGACGATGTGTGTGACCATGAATTAAATAACTGACCTGATATTTTTTCATGACACGTTCAACTTCTTGTTGTGTCACATCCATGATGTAATCTGGAGTGGTGCGCGTGTAATCACGACTTTTTTCGCGCATTTTCTCTGCAATTTTTTTGCGTGTTTTTAAGGATTTCCATAAAAACAATTGCTGCATAAAAAAATTACGTGATTTTTTACGAAAGCGTAGGTAGGCAATATCATGTGTGCATAGTGTGTCGCCATGCATGAGTAATACTGGGGTATTGTAGATGTTGACTACACTTGGATCAGTTAAAAGTTGACAACCTGTTTCTTTTAAGAATCTTTTACCAATAAGAAAATCTCGATTTCCATGCATGAGGTAAATGGGTAATCCTTGCGCTGTAGCAGTAGTTAATGCAGATTTAATTTGCGAATGAAATAGGGAGTCATCATCATCACCAATCCATACCTCAAATAAATCGCCAAGAATATATAACGCAGTTACATTCAATGCGCATGTTTTTAAGAAATTCAAAAACAAATTAGTTATATTTTTTTGTTCTGCCATTAAATGCAAGTCAGCGATAAATAGTGTTTTCATAAGTTACCATTTTAATAATCGGCGTAACCATGTTAATTTGGCCTTATTGTAAGGAGGATATTCTAGTTTTAATTCTATTAATAAATGTTTTTTATAAATGCTCTTGCGATGCGAGAATGTTGCAAAAGAATAATGGCCGTGATAACAGCCCATCCCGCTAGCGCCTACCCCACCAAAGGGCAGATGATAATTGGCTATGTGCAGTATACAATCATTAATGCAACCACCGCCAAAAGAGATGGAGGTTAATACTTGTTTTTCTATTTGTTGATTTCGAGTAAATAAATATAAGGCGAGTGGTTTCGGTCTGGCATTGACAGCATGAATAACCTCATCCATGTCATCATATGTTAAAATAGGTAATAGTGGCCCGAAAACCTCTTCTTGCATAATGGCATCTTGCCACGTGACGTTATCTATTAGCGTAGGAGCAAAATACAATGCATTGTCTGCGGTGGATTTTTCCTGTGGCACGGCATTTTTGTCATGTAACACTTGAGATAGTCTCGATAACTGCTTGTAATTAATTATTCTTCCATAATTACGGCTTGTTTGTGGAGTATCACCATAAAACTGTAGCAAGGCATTTTGTAGCTTACTAAGCAGCTTATCTTTGCATGCTCTTTGTACGTATACATAATCTGGGGCAATGCATGTTTGACCCGCGTTGATAGTTTTGGCCCAAATAATGCGTCGTGCTGCATAATCTAGATTAGCATCACTAGTAACAATACAAGGATTTTTTCCGCCCAATTCTAATGTGACCGGTGTTAAATGTTTTGCTGCAGCTTCTAATACTTTTTTTCCTATCTGTGTGCTGCCAGTGAAAAAAATATAATCGAATTTTTCTTGCAGCAGTTGCATTGTTTCTACTGGGCCTGCGGTAACTACGGCAATGTATTCAGGCGGGAAATAATAAGCAATAAGTTTTACGAGTAAAGCTTGAGTGTGCACTGCTATTTCGGAGGGTTTTACAATAGCGCAATTTCCTGCACTAATAGCACCAATCAGCGGTGATAGAATTAACATTAATGGATAGTTCCAAGCCCCAATAATCAATGTGCATCCGTAGGGTTCGTAATATATGGCAGAGCGACCTGGCCAAAGAAATAGCGGAGTTGATACTTTGTTGCTACGCGCCCATTTTTTTAAGTGCTTTATAATAAAGTCGATTTCTTTAATGACTAATAAAATTTCGTGTAACACAGTTTCTTGTGCCGGTTTATGTAAGTCTTTATACAAAGCAGAAATAATTTCATCCTCATGCGTTTGCAGCAGGGTTTTTATCATTTTTAACTGTTTAATACGAAATACAACGGGCTGCGTTACACCCGTAGCAAAGAAGTTTCGTTGAGTTTCAAGTAGTTCTTTATAATCAGTGCATAACATAAAAATACCAGTACGTATCCTTAGGTTAACAAATCCTTAATCCAGTATAAAAAAACTTCCCTCTTGCATTAACACAATAATTTGTCTTATCTTATACTTATGGTAAGAGCTTTCAAGGGAGAAATGGCATATGACTATTTTAACCAGCTCAACCGAAGTAACATTATGGCAAGATATGGTACGTCATGGAGAAGATATGTGTGCCGTTTCCTTGCGGGAAGAGTTAGAAGCCTATCTTGTTTTTTTATTAATGCGCTACATGAGTCATCCTGAAGTTACCAAGCAAATCTTAGCAGCTAAATTTCTAGAAAGTGTACAAGTGCAAGGAGCCCAGCGACATGCTATTTTACAAAGCTTAGGGGATGAATCTTTGCTATTTGCTGGATTATTTCCCCATTTAGCGGAAAAAAGGCAAGTAAAACTGCGTTATTTTGTTGAAATCGGCAAAGCGGCGTATGAGTCCATTTCATTGAAAACAAATGATTTATTTTGGTCATTAGCTCAACAGTTTGTTATGTTGATGGATGTGCTGCAGTCGATTCATCAGCACTCCAAGGAAGTAACTGATCTATTGCCATTGGAGGCGTATGAGCGCTGGAATACTGTAGGTAGTCAACGTGCCTTACACATCTTGCAGAAGTATTCTACAGCTACTCCAGTGTATTCTCCCGAACCCCCTGAAGAATTAGGATTGATTAAATTATCACCGAAGGATAAGTCGCAATAATGCATTGCTGATTTCTAACGTGTTCGTTTATCTTCCACAAGATTGGCGACTTGCTATGGTTGCAATAGATATTTCCTTATGGTTATGATCGAGAATAGTGCTTGTAGATAAGGGAGTGTCGATTATGCAAGACCGTTTATTTGACTCATTGTTTACAGAGTGTTTTTTTGCTCTTCCTCCACAAGAATCGCATATCACTGCCATTCCTTTCCCACTTCCTTCTTCAGTGGCTAGTTTAGATAAATTTTTTAATGTTATTGATGTAAGGAATGGTTGTGGTGCATGGGTAGTACAAAACTTGCCGGATAGCCTTAATAGGCAGAAAAAAGGTTATATTTTTGTTGAGAGTACTTCTGAGCTCTTTTACATATGTGATGGCGAAGCGCAACCAGTCGCGCTGTGTGAAGGTCAACAGTTTGCAGAACTGTTACAAGGTACTATGGGATCTGCGAAGTATAAATTCCTTGATTCTGTTGCGGCAAAAAAGCTACTTGCTAAACATCAAGCCATTTGTTCGAAAGATGCAGTCGCATTTCAACAAGGAGTAGAGCAGTTGCTTGGGCAGCTAGCTGAGTGGGCTAAACAGCATCACCTTAAACCTTCGCCAGTATCGATTCCCGACCCTCAGCATCCACGTAAATTGATTGAAACGATAGATGTCGATGCTATATTAAGAAGCTTTCTTGAGAATAACATAAAGAATGTTGTTATTGATGAATCGGTAACACAAGAATATAGAGAGGGTCTTTTTCATCTATATACGCAAGGCATATGGTTTCTTTATTCTATTTTACAATTAAGTAACTCCACCGCTATTTCTTTAGATTTTCGCAAAGGAGTAATTACCACTTTAATTTCCGGGTTACTTTGTGGGCCAGGGTCTCATACTAGTCTTCAAGATGCTTACTTGCAATTACAATCCGATGTACCTACTACCTTAATGAGTGTAAGGCGAGAGATAGCAGAGCAAGTGGCATTAAATATTATTCGTTCTCACGGATTGCTGCATACCTCTCGCGGTGAATTAGTTGGCTCGGAAACACATTATGTAATAAATTTTCTGTTAAATATGGCGGACATATTGGCTATTCAGGTAGAAAAAGACCCTTATGCCACATCGGAATTATCTGATGAATTGATGGCGGAGTTTCTTGACGGTGTTGTGCAGGCACTAAGTGTAGAAAATGTTGTAGAGCGTATTATCGCTAAACTAGATATTGATGATGTTGCTATGCGTTTGCAAGCGGCTTCTTCCATGCAGCCATTGAATGATTTAGAAACGAGCTTAAATAACTATGGTATAGATGAGCAGTTTAATTTGTTTCACTTAATGGATGTGGAAAATCCCAAGAAATTACGCAAGGATGTAAAATATTATTTGTTTGCTACTCTACTACAACGCTTAGCTAGTCGAGGTTATATACAGTTTGCAGGGCAAGTAGAGATGAAGGGTGCAGAGCCTGTATTAGTGTTGGTGTGTGCTAGCCGTAGTTTGAAATTGGCGCAAGTATTTCCTGATGATGCTGAGAAATATCCAGAAAAACGCGTACCATTTATTCCATATTGCTTAGAGCGTTGCTTCGCTGGAGATACGAGTTTTTTAAAGATGATTGATAACGAGCCACAGCAAACTGAGTTAGGCGGCGAGTTATTAAATAGTATAAAACATGAATTAGCCGCTGAAAAACTACCTTCTGCGGAGTGGCTAGAGAACATCTTATCGTTATTGGCACGTGAAGAAGTTCAAGCTTTTTTAAGGGGAAATCTTGGGCTTTTATGCGATATTGCTTATCTGTTGCCACAAAATAAGTTAGAGAATATCTTGGAAATTCTGTTTGCGCTGCAGGTTCCCGAGGTGTTAACTGAGCCGACAGAGTTAGCTAAATATCAAGTGCTATTCCCTATGGAAATGTGGGACGGCATATATGCAGAGTGTGGTGTGGGTATTATTACCGATTGTGATGACTTGGCTGCTTATCTAGCTTGTTTGAAAGCCATCTTACCAAAAGAACAAAAAGCCTATGCTACTCAGTTTGTGGAAAAGCTTTATGGAAGCAATCCTCAGGCTATTAATTGCCTTATCAAATCCCCTTCCCATCTAGATTTTTTACTTGGACAGCTTCCTAAGGAATTGCACGCAAAATTAATTTGCGAAACGTTAACGCAGAATACACTTAAAATCATTATTTGTTCTTTTACTAATTTATATATAGTGTTATCCAAGAAATTAGCTACAGATCAACAGCGAATAAAATTACTTACGCGATTGGGACAGGAGGGCTTGTCTAGTATTATTACCAGTGCTGAGCAGCTTCGCCTATTATTAGAAATAATGGCAGAGCCATGTCGTTTGCCCATGTTAAAGGAGTTTAGTCTAGACCATCTTAAAAAAATTACTCCCAGCCATATAGAATTAAAAAGCTTATTAAAAACATTGCCTATTGCCGATAGGTTGTCTTTTTTTAAGTTGTTTGATTTTGAATATTGGAAAAACGTAATAAATACAGCAGATATTATTGCGGATATTTTTGAACTATTTTCGCCGGAGGATAAAAAAAGGTTTTTTTATTTATTAGAAGCTCCTTTTCTACGTGCTGCGATAGTGACTAAAGAAGACTTTGTGACGGTGTTTTCTAAGTTACCTTGCAATATATGTGGTACTTTTTTATGGAGGTTTGATAGGGCTGCTTTAGAGAGGTTTGTTGACGGTCATAATTTTCTCAAGATTTTATCTGGATTGAATCCATCTGATCAAGGTTTTTTCTTGAAAAGATTGAGTGCGAACTATCTCAGGACATGTATTCAGCAAGGCCACTTCTTACGGAATGTGCTTAATGTTATTCCGGAAAAGGATCGATTAGAATTTTTGCGAAATACTTTAGGGACGGAGTTTTTAAGAAAATATATTATTCGCACAGATACTCTATTAGCTATTTTATCCATGTTGCCTATATCTGGTCACTTAGAAGCGTTGCGAGATATTTTGGGTAGCCAGTCCATTTCTCAGGTGGTTAGCACTACTGATGAGCTGATAGCGGTATTGAAACTTTTAAACGAACAACAACGGTTAGAGTTTTTGCGAGATATAATTGGGCAGAAAAACTTGGATGCTATGCTGTATTCAGTGAGTCATGTTTGCAATATTATTACTTTGTTGCCACAGTCTGCCCGACTTGAGGTATTACGCGATATATTTGGATGCGATAATCTTGCTTTGCTCATTGACTCAGTTGAGCAGCTGCTACAAATTTTAGATTCACTTTCCGTGATGCAAGCGAGTGGTTTTCTCAAGGAGCTAAATAGTGAATCTTTGCAACCTATAATAGGTACTTTATCGGAGTTCTTGCACGCGCTTCATCATTTTTCATCAACGCTTCAATCCGTACTGCTTGAAGTATTAGGCAATGAGTATGTGAGAAAGCTATGCCAAGATGGATTTTATCTGGGCATGATATTATCTACTACGCCTAACCTTCACGGGAAAGATAAGCTAAATATAATTAACGCGCTTAGTAAGTATTGGCCGCAAGTGATTACTAGAGGGAGCGACCTAAGGTATATTTTAGAGCAACTCGATGTTGCAGATAGGGATACGGTTACACGAAATTTTGCTAGTAAGTTAACGCCAGAACAAGTGCAGTGCTATCGAGATGATGATGCGATTTATCAAGCTTTGTTGTGCTGGCGAACCACCGTTTCGGGAACGGTGCAACCATTATTTGCTGCGGTGCGTGCACCAGTTGCGGCAGTGGCGGTGCAACACCAGCCGCCGCAACAGCAAGCAATGCGCCGCGTGCCATAGTGCGTGTTGTGCTAAGCTAATTAAAAGCCAGAGCTTGTCCTGGACTTTGGCCATTTTTGACTTGTGTTTATAAACTTGTCATCCTGAGGAGCGTTTTTTGCGACGAAGGATCTCAAAAATGTACATCTGCACTCAGGATGATAGCAGAGGTATAGTATCATCCATAGCGCAAGTAATTTGAGAGGATCTCTTCTGAAACCAATAGAAGAATAGCACTGGCGTTATCATAACTATTAGTCCACCGGAAAACAGCAGCTTATAGACCAGTTTATTACCTACATCAATACCATCAGGAGGTAAAAAGCCCACGATAATCGTAATAGCACACCCTAATAATCCTAATAAGCAAACAAGAGATAGTCCCAGTTTTTTCCCTGGGATAACAAAAGCGTTTTTTTGATAGTGGATTTTATTGCGTAATAACAAAGCAGAGACAAACATTAAAACGTACATAAACATATACAGTTGTGTACTTAATGCAGTTAGTAACCAATATGAGCCATTAATGCTAGGTATACATAAAAATGCTAAACAAACTAGGCTAACTAATACCGCTTGGGTTAAGAGTAGATTTTGGGCAATGCCGTGTTTATTTTCTTGTTTCAGGTAAGCAGGTAAGAAACCATGATGTGCGGCTTGCAATAAACTTTTGCTAGGAGAAATGACCCAGCTGGTTATGCCGCCGATACTCCCAATAATAAGTAAAATAGTGAGTATTGGAATTAGCCATGATAGGTGATAAGCAGCTAAAAAGTACGAGAAGGTTTGGATAGTGCCATTTACTAAGTTGATTTGGTTGTACGGCAAAACAAATGCAATGGCCAAAGATCCGAGAATCATGGTAGATAAAATAATTAGCGTAGAAAAAGCCAGGGAGCGCGGGAACGTTTTTTGCGGGTTAGATACTTCTTTTACATGTACTGTTGCTAATTCCATGCCTAAAAATGCTGTCATAATTGCGGTTAATGCTGCCCAGTTTTCAGTATGCTGCCAGTTAGGAAGGAGAGTCGAGGTATTGAGGTGAATTTGTAATGGTTTTCCTGTTATTAACCATATAAATAATAAGACTAGAATAAAGATAATTGGAATAACAAATCCGACTAACGCACAAAAGCTAGCAAAGCGCGAAGAGATGTGTACTCCTCTTAAACTAATGAGAGTAAGTAACCAGAAAACGACTAAAATGATGCTGACTAAATAATATTTGTTTTGCGCTAAACTTGGGTCAATTAAATAAGCGGCTGTCCCAGCAATAAAAGATAGGATAGTAGGAAACCAAGCAATGGTGTTAATCCATTGTAGCCAAGTTGCAAGAAAAGCAACGCGTTCACCAAAAGCAAGTTTAACCCAATGGTAGATGCCGCCTTTTTCAGAGATATTTGATGCTAATTCTGCAGATACCAATGCAGCTGGAATTAAGAAAACAATAGCCGAGAAAATAAAGAAGAAAATTAATGTGCTACCAAACAAGGCTGAGGCAGGAAGGTTGCGAATACTGTCAATGGCTCCTGTAATCAGCATGGTTAACGCAAAGGTATTCAACGAATATCTGGACATTATCCCGCCTCAATAAAAAGTATAAATTACCAGGAATTCCCGCTAACACTGTCATCCTGAGCGTCAGCGAAGGATGTTCTTAATAAATCTTCGGTGTTTATTAAGAACATCCTTCGCTGACGCTCAGGATGACAGTGTTAGCGGGAATTCCTGGTAATTTACTATAGCATATCAAAAATTAAGAAAGCGTTAAGAATCCACCTTATTTCGTAACACATACTGCAAGATACCTCCATGTCGATAGTATTCTACTTCGTTTAGTGTATCAATACGACTCAGCAAAGAGACGGCCTTTTGGGTTTTATCTGCATAGTGAATAATGGCCTTGATTGTGGTACGGGGTTGGGTTGCTGTTGCCACATCAAGTAAATCTATGGCTTCTATTCCGGTGAGTTCCAAACTTTTACGGGTCATGCCATCGGGAAATTGCAATGGCAAGATACCCATACCAATTAAGTTGGAGCGATGGATGCGTTCAAAGCTTTCTGCGATGACTGCGTGCACGCCTAGTAGCTTAGGACCTTTTGCAGCCCAATCGCGTGATGAGCCAGTTCCATATTCTTTGCCGGCAATCACAATTAATGGTATCCCTTCTTGTTGGTAGCGCATGGCTGCCTCATAAATGGAAAGCGTTTCATTACTGGGGAAATGGCGGGTAATACCTCCCTCAGTGCCAGGCACTATTTCATTTTTAATCCGGATATTGGCAAAGGTGCCACGCATCATAACTTCATGATTGCCACGCCGTGCACCTAATGAGTTAAAGTCTTGGGTTGCTACTCCATTGGCTTGTAGATAGCGACCAGCAGGGCTATCTAGTTTGATTGATCCTGCTGGAGAAATGTGATCTGTTGTCACGCTATCACCTAGCAGCGCTAAGATACGTGCGTTTTGAATATTTTGTAATCGGGGTGGGGTAGGGAGCATATCAATAAAATAAGGAGGATTTTGGATATAGGTGGATTCTTTTCTCCATGTATATGTTTTACCTTCGAGAATGGATAGCTGTGTCCATGCGGGGTTACCATGAAATACTTGGCTGTATTGCTCGTTAAACATGTGGCTTGTAATTTTTTTTACTTCCTCTGCTATCTCAGCGTTGGATGGCCAAATATCCTTGAGGTATACCGGTTGCCCCTGTGTATCATGGCCAAGAGGGTCGGATTGTAAGTCAATTCGCGTTGTCCCGGCTAAAGCAAAGGCGACAACCAGTGGGGGAGAGGCTAGCCAATTCGCTTTTACTAGGGGATGAATACGTCCCTCAAAGTTACGATTGCCTGACAAGACGGCGGAGACAATTAAATCCTGTTGAGTAATGGTAGTGGCTATAGCGTCTGCTAGTGGGCCAGAATTACCAATACATGTAGTGCATCCATACCCAACTAAAGAAAATCCTATGGCATCGAGATATTTTTGTAAGCCAGTTGCCTCAAGATAACGAGTAACTACTTGGGAGCCAGGTGCCAAGGATGTTTTTACCCATGGTTTAGCTTTTAAGCCTTTTGCCGCAGCTTTTTTTGCTACGAGCCCAGCTGCCATTAACACACTGGGATTGGAGGTGTTGGTGCAGCTAGTGATGGCGGCAATTACCACATCACCATGCTGCAGTGTCTTTTGCGAGCTTAATGATGAGTGAGGTTCTGATACATGGCCATTATCTTTTAGCACAGCATCTAAAGCTGTTTTTAGTTGCGCAAGAGTCAGGCGATCTTGCGGTCGTTTGGGGCCAGCCATGCTGGGCTCAACAGTAGCTAAGTCTAGCGCAAGGATATCGGTGAAAATAGGCGCTTGTTGTGATGAGTCATACCAAATACCCTGAGCTTTTGCATAGGCTTCAGCTAGGGCAATGGTTTGTGTATCGCGCCCAGTAAGACGTAAATAATCGATGGTGATTTTATCAATTGGGAAAAAGCCGCAAGTTGCACCATATTCTGGGACCATGTTGGCAATGGTTGCACGATCAGCCAAGGGAAGTTCTTGTAATCCAGGCCCAAAATATTCGACAAATTTTCCTACCACACCTTTTTTACGTAACAGTTGAGTCAGGGTGAGCACTAAGTCTGTTGCGGTTACCCCTTCGCGTAATTTTCCGGTTAATTGAACGCCGACCACCTCAGGGATCAACATAGAGATAGGTTGGCCTAGCATCGCGGCTTCCGCTTCAATGCCACCTACTCCCCAACCTAATACACCTAAACCATTAATCATGGTGGTATGACTGTCTGTACCTACCAAGGTATCAGGATAGGCTACGCGTTGACCTTGGATTTCTTCAGTCCACACGGTTTTAGCCAGAAACTCAAGATTTACTTGATGGCAAATACCCGTATCAGGGGGAACGACACGAAAATTATGAAATGCTTTTTGTCCCCAGCGTAAAAATTCATAACGTTCTTTATTTCGTGCCATTTCTAGCGCAGCATTTTTTTCTAAAGCGTTTTTGTTTCCAGAAAAATCCACTTGTACAGAGTGATCAATCACGAGGTCTACGGGAGTTAATGGATTGATCTCATCTGGATTCCCTCCCATTTTTTGAATAGCATCACGCATAGCAGCGAGATCGACTATGGCGGGTACCCCAGTAAAATCTTGCATTAATACGCGGGCAGGACGAAAGGCAATTTCACGATTAGAAGTTTTTGTTTTAAGCCAAGTAACCAAGGCCTGCATATCTTCTCGAAAAACTGTTTTATTGTCTTCATGGCGCAGCAAGTTTTCTAATAATATTTTTAATGAGTAGGGTAAGCGGGAAATACCTGTTAATCCAGTGTGCTCTGCTTTGGATAAACTGAAGTACTGGTAAGGTATGCCGTTTATGGTTAAAGATGCCTGGGTATTAAAAGAATCGAGCGACATAGCGTATCTCCGTGATTGGTAGAGCCGTTCCCATATTGAAAGCTGTATTCCGTGTCATGTAATCAAGAAGGACACAGATCCTTCGCGCATGCTTAGGGCAAACTTTCGGAACGAGAACTGTTTTGGCATTATTTACGTCTTAAAAATTGTGGCGTATTATATACGGAGTTTGCATAACGCAACAGCTTAACGTTATTGTAGGTTGCACTATAAGGACTGTCCTATGCTGCCCGCGTCCGATGTGGTTTTACTTTCACGTTTTCAGTTTGGTATGACCGCATTATATCACTTCTTATTTGTTCCCCTTACGTTAGGTCTCTCCATGATGTTAGGCATGATGGAAACTATTTATTTTATCACGAATCGGCCTATTTGGCGGACCATGACGCAGTACTGGGGGATTTTATTCGGTATTAATGTTGCAATGGGAGTGGCAACCGGTATTACCTTGGAGTTTCAGTTCGGTACGAATTGGGCTTATTACTCACAGTATGTCGGCGATGTGTTTGGTGTGCCGCTTGCATTAGAGGGCTTGATGGCTTTTTTCTTGGAAGCGACATTCGTAGGTCTTTTCTTTTTCGGATGGAATAGGCTGTCTAAAGGTGCCCATCTGGTTGTAACATGGTTATTAGCTTTGGGAGCCAGTCTTTCTGCGTTATGGATTTTGATTGCGAATGGATGGATGCAGAATCCTGTGGGTGCGCGGTTTAATTTTCACACCATGCGCATGGAGCTGGCTAGTTTTTATGAGGTCATTTTTAATGAAGTTGCACAAGCAAAGTTTGTGCATACGATTAGCGCCGGTTATGTAACGGGCGCTATGTTTGTATTGTCAGTAAGTGCGTATTTTTTATTGCGTGGTATTAACGTTGCTTTTGCGCGGCGCTCGATGACGGTGGCTGCGGCTTTTGGTTTAGCCGCTGCACTTTCTGTCGTAGTATTGGGCGATGAAAGTGGTTATTTGGCAGACTTAAACCAGAAAATGAAAATTGCAGCGATTGAAGGCTTATGGGAGACGGAACCTGCCCCTGCTGCATTGACGTTAATTGGTTTTCCTGATCAAGAACACCATGTTACTCGATATGCGATTAAAATACCGTATTTGCTTGGCATCATTGCCACGCGTTCGCTGAACCAGCCTGTATATGGCATTTTAGATTTAGTGAAAGAGGCGCGTAGTGATATTAAGAGTGGCATGTTGGCTTATGCGGCACTCAATGCATTACAGAAAAACCCCTATGATAAGCATGCTGAAGCAATCTTGAATGCTAACCAAGATTATCTCGGGTATGGATTATTATTAAAACGTTACACAGACAAGGTAACGAACGCAACGCCGGAGCAAATCGAGCAAGCGACGTGGGATACGGTTCCTGATGTTTTCCCCTTATTTTGGTCATTTCGTATTATGGCAGGGTGTGGCTTTTTCTTTATTCTATTATTTGGTATAGCGTATTATCTTGCGTTGCGTCGTCGTATTCTTAAACATAGATGGTTCTTGTGGGTCGCTGTATTTAGTTTACCGTTGCCGTGGTTGGCAGCAGAACTAGGCTGGGTTGTTGCTGAATATGGTCGGCAGCCATGGGTGGTGGAAGGTAAACTGCCGACCTTTTTAGCTGCTTCTACAATAACTTCTTTTGATGTGTGGGTTTCTATTCTAGGTTTTGTTTTCTTTTACTCATTGCTGGCCATCATTGAAATTTATTTAATGGTTAAATATATTCGGCTAGGGCCTGGTCGTCTGTTCCAGATTGAAGATTTTAGTACAGTAGAGCAGCGTAATACGAGGAGCGACCATGCTTGATCTTGAAACATTACGCATTATTTGGTGGCTATTAATTGGGGTGTTGCTAGCTGGATTTGCGTTGACGGATGGGTTTGATTTTGGTGCGGCAATTTTATTGCCATTTATTGCGCGGAATGAAACAGAAAAACGTATTGTGCTTAACTGCATTGGCCCGGTTTGGGAAGGTAATCAGGTATGGATTATTTTAGGAGCCGGGGCTATTTTAGCTGCATGGCCGTATGTGTATGCTGTGGCATTTTCTGGATTTTATTTCTTAATTTTACTGTTACTACTGACTATGGGTATTTCCAGGCCGGTTAGTTTTAAGTATCGCAGTAAACTTCCACAGCTATTTTGGCGACAATGTTGGGATCATATGGTTTTTATAGGCGGTATTGTGCCTGCCATTATTTTCGGGTTGTTAATTGGCAATGTTATTCTTGGTGTACCATTTTATTTCGATAATAGCTTACGTTTTTTTTACACGGGTTCTTTTTTTGATCTGTTTTCGCCTTTTGCTTGTTGGTGTGGGTTCACTAGCTTAGCCATGTTGATTATGCATGGCGGGTTATATATTGCGATTAAGACGGATTCCTCACTACGTGAGCGAGCGCTGTTTTGGTCGCGGTCTATGGCGCTGGTTTTTATTTTTTTATTTGCTTTGGGCGGAATATGGATAGCATATAAAGTTCATGGGTATTGGGTAACAAGCGCAATCAACACCCAAGATTTTTCAAACCCATTGCATAAAACGGTTGTTACTGGTGTTGGTGCTTGGTTAACGAACTATCAGCTTTATCCTATTACTTTATCTATGCCTATTCTGGGTTTTGTGGGAGCAATATTGGTTTGTATTACTGCTTATCGATGGAGCCGCTTTGCTTTTTGTTGCAGTGGGCTGGGTATTATTGGCACTATTGGCACGGTGGGAGTTAGTTTGTTTCCATTTATTATTCCTTCTTCTGCGGATTTATCCTCTAGCTTATTAGTTTGGGACACTTCATCATCCCAGTTAACTTTATTCTTAATGCTTATCGCAAGTATTATATTTATACCAATTATTTTATTATATACGGCCTGGGTATATCGTGTTCTTGCCGGGAAGGTAAATCAGGCTGTTATTAACAAGGAAGAAGAAAAACACACGGCTTATTGAGGTGAATACGTATGTGGTACTTCTCATGGATTTTAGGCGTTTCATTTGCATGTTGTTTTGCTATATTAAATGCTCTTTGGTTAGAGCTAGAGCATAGCGATACTGATGATAAACAATGAACCTGTAGAGCAATTAGATATTTCACGTGCTATATCCTTAGTGAAAGACTACCTACTCGACTTACAACGTAGAGTATGCGATTTCCTCGAAGTAGAAGATGGGCAGTCTCGGTTTATCGAAGAAGAGTGGCGGCATCCTAGCGGAGGGGGAGGGAGAACTAGAGTGCTAGCTGGTACAGCAGCACTTGAAAAAGCTGGCGTTAATTTTTCTCATGTTTATGGTATACAGTTACCCCAGGCAGCAACTGTAAAACGTTCTGAGTTAGCAAATGCTGCATTTCAAGCATTAGGCGTTTCTATTATTGTACATCCCTATAATCCTTATGCCCCGACAACGCATGCTAATGTTCGTTTTATTGTGGTAGAGCAGACAAATGGAACACATACATGGTGGATAGGGGGAGGATGGGATTTAACACCTTATTATGGATTTATTGAAGATTGTATACATTGGCATAACACCGCAAAACAAGCGTGTGCGCCATTTGGGGATGAGATCTATGCACGTTATAAGAAATGGTGTGATGATTATTTTTATTTAAAACACCGCAAAGAACCCCGTGGTATTGGTGGATTGTTTTTTGATGACTTGAGTAGCGGCGGTTTTGATCGCTGTTTTGCTTTTTTGCGTAGTATTGGCGATCACTTTATTTTAGCCTATCAACCTATTCTGTCCCAGCGTAAGCACGTTGTATTTGAGCAAAGACAACGAGATTTTCAGGCCTATCGTCGAGGTCGTTATGTTGAATTTAACTTATTATATGATAGAGGAACATTGTTCGGGCTACAATCAGGTGGTCGTACTGAATCTATATTAGTTTCTCTGCCGCCTTCTGTATCATGGCGTTATAATTGGCATCCTGAGCCAGGAACCCCAGAAGCTGAGCTATACGACGTATTTTTACCGCCTAGAGATTGGATTTGATTTATGCGGTTTCTGCTTTTATTACTAACCTATTAGTTGGAGTTTCATTGTTTTTTAATGACTGCTCATCTTTTTCTTTTGCCTGGGACTCGCAGTAAGTTTCCTTTAGAAAGAAAGATAGGAAAATACCTATAGCAACACCGATAGGAATAACACTTAAGGCAAAAGTATAGTCACTGGCTGTGTAGGTGGGTAAATTGTCTAATCCTAGAGGGCTAGTTGTGTGCATATCCAATAATTTACCTACCACAGGCTGGAAAATAGCACCGCCTGCCATGATTAACATATTGGTAACAGCAACAGCTGTTCCGGCAATTTGAATAGGATTATTTTCTTTGCCAAGAGGGAAGCAAAGAGGGTGGGCGCCACAACAAAAGCCTATAAAGAAAAAGATAACATATAGTTGATTTAGGTGAATGCCTGGTACGTAAAAGATGATGCCTAATAAAATGGCTGCAATAAACCCTGTTGTAACTAAAGGAGCACGTCGACGTCTGATTCTGTCGGAAAAGGCACCAATGACGGGACCGCCAATAATCCAACCTAGGAAAGTAAGATCAGACACATTGACGGCTTGTTCTGCTGTTAATTGATAAACGGATTTTAGATAAGGGATTCCCCATAAGTCTAAGAAAACAGAAGCTGGAAGATAGAGTAAACAGCCAATAATACCAATAAGCCACATCTGTGGGTTGGTAAAGATGATTTGTAGCGCTTTGCCAAATTGTTTGATATCCATAGAGGAGTATTGAGTATGGATGTTATCTGTTTGTTGAGGGCGACTGCGAATGATTAGTAAAACGACAAAACTGAGTAAAACTCCTACAATCACTGCGGTATGTAAAGCTTGTTTGTAACCAACAGCCTCTACTACATGAGAAAGATATTTTTGTGATAATGCACCACATGCCATACCAAATGCGGTTGTTAACCCGGCAACTGTAGCAAATCGATTCGCTGGTAACCAAAGAGAGGCGAGCTTTAATACTCCGATATACGCAAACGCTGTGCCAAATCCAATTAAAAATCGACCTAAACCTGCTATCTGAAAACTATCTGCGGAAATAAAAATACTTAAACCAATAGCTGCTATTAAGCATGCAAAGAATAGGACAAAACGTGCCCCAAATTTATCATAAATCATTCCTGCAGGTAGCTGCATAGGAGTGTAAGCGTAGTAGTAAAAGGCTGCTAGAGTTCCAAATTGTGAAGCAGTGATATGAAAGGCTTGGGAGAGTTCAGGCTGCATGGTGCTAGGAGAAACGCGGAGAAAATAATTAAAGCAGTAAAACAACATGCCAATACAACAGATTATCCAAGGGTGAATGGAGCGGATAGGAAATGCGCTAGCGGAATTGCTGGCCATCATAAAAGTTTTCCCTTATCGTATTTATATTTGATATAGTTCATTAATCTCTAAAACTAGTGTACTAATTCTGTCTTAAGTTGAACTTAACATTGAGCGCTTTAGTGGGATTTATTTTTAGTTCAAAATTGTATACTTATTTCATTGATACGATCGTGAAAGTAGGATCTTATTGTTGGTAATGGACTATGAGTTATAGCAAAATTAGCTTAATAAAGTCAAACCCAGCTACCCGAATCTATGTAAATTATTGATTTTAAATTGTTTTTTTGATGGCGCATCATCTCGGGCTAAGAATAGAGGTTCAAGAAGTGAGACTCAAAATCAGTGAATCGTTGTGCGAGGGCCTTATATGGTCGAGTCCATCTAAGGCCCTAGTAAATCTTAAGAATTAGTATTAAATTATAGCCCTAGGTTAAATGATTTTAGGAGATTAAAATGAAAGTGAAATCCATTGTAATGCTTGCGTTATCAGCATTCGTAGCTACATCCATTGCTTATGCTGATCCAGACGCTGATGCTGGAATGAATTTAGCAGATAACTCAAGTGGCAATAATATAGGGCAAATGCCATCCTCTGGTGATGGATCCGCACAGTCCCAAGATCAAGGTGGTGCTTCCACAGATAGCGCTGGTGCAACGACAGGTGGTGACGAGGGTGGTTCTGACACAGCAACAGGCGATGATGATTATTAATTTTAGTTATTTGACAACAAACCCGGACAATAGGGTGCCGGGTTTATTGTGCTATTTCATATATGCTAGCAGTAAATAATTCTGTTTTTTCATTGAAAGCCAAGTTAGCTCTAGTGGTAGCAATTACATTTTGGGCGTCAGCTTTTGTTGCAATTCGTGCTGCACTCCAGGGTGGGTATTCCCCAGGCGGATTAGCACTGATGCGTTATTTAATTGCATCTCTGTGCATGTTTGGCGTTTTATTTTTTCATCCCAAGCAAGGCAATAACATTACTTTTCGAGATGCAATGTTATTATTACTTGTAGGCATGGTTGGCATTGGTTGTTACAATGTGACACTCAATTACAGTGAGCTCACTGTTCCTTCGGGTATGGCTAGTTTTATCGTTAGCCAATCACCCTTGATTACTACTTTATTGGCTGTCTTATTTTTAAATGAACGTATTTATGCGATAGGTGTTTTGGGTTTTCTCGTCAGTATATTTGGAGTTGCCTTGATGACGCTGGGAGAACAAGGCGGGTTTCGCTGGAATCAGGGGATGATATGTATATTACTGGCGACGTTTGTAGGAAGTCTTTATTCTATTTTACAAAAACCTTATCTTAAAAAATATCATGCTATTGAAGTAACTGCTTATGTTATTTGGGGTGGAACTTTAGCGTTATTATTTTTCTTGCCAGATTTGCAGCACGATTTAAGTCATACTTCTGCATCGGCAAATTGGGTGACACTTTACTTAGGCGTTTTCCCGGCGGCTATAGGATATATAGCGTGGAGTTATGCTTTAGCAGAAGTTCCTGCTGCTCGTGCGGTAAGTTTTTTATATTTCTCTCCTTTTATTGCCACTTTATTAGGGTGGCTATGGTTGGATGAGCATCCTATGTTGTTGTCCTTTTTGGGTGGCTTATTAGCTATTTTAGGCGTATGGCTAGTGAATTACTCCTATCGTCGTGCATAGTGTTTAGCTATGATTTCTGCAATGCAGCAAGTTAGTTTTTTCCCGGTGGGAATATGTAAGAACTCATTAGGGCCGTGCGCATTAGAAGCAGGACCAAGTACCCCAGTAATAAGAAATTGTGCTTGTGGAAAGCGCTTACCTAACATACCCATAAAAGGGATGGAGCCCCCTTCTCCAAGGTAAACTGCTTCTTTACCAAAGTAATTTTTTGATATTTCATGGGTAGCAGTAGTTAACCACGCTTTTTCAGCCGGAGCATTCCATCCAGAACCTGCATCGTGGATATCAAAGCGGATTTGCGCTTGATAGGGCGGATTTTGTTCCAGTGTTGTTTTTAACGTGCATGCGGCATGCTCAGCGTTACAAGTAGGAGGTAAGCGCATGGAGAGCTTAACCGTTAATGAGGGTAACGTCACATTACCGGCATAGGCAATAGAGGGAATACCCTCAATGCCAATGATGGAAAGTGCGGGGCGCCAAGTTTGATTTAATAATAAATCTTGTAAATTATTAGATTGAGGTTGTACTTGTTTTTGGAAAGGCAGTTTATCAAAAATAGTTTTACCTAAAACTTGTACGGCTTGTTCTGCTTGGTGACTACGTATGCCGGGGATATCAACAAAAAGATCAGATAATAAAATTTCACCTGTAGTTGCAGATTCAATGCGATTTAATAACTGGCGTAGAATACGAAAGCAAGCAGGCACAATGCCGCTGGCAGACCCAGAGTGTACACCTTCTTTTAATACATTAATTGTTAATGAACCATTGACTAGACCACGTAGCGAAGTAGTAAGCCACAGTTGCTCGTAATTGCCACAGCCTGAGTCAAGGCAAATTACTAAATCAGGCTGGCCAATACGTTCTTTTAATGCATCAATGTAGTGCACTAAATCACTGCTGCCACTTTCCTCGGAAGCCTCAATAATGATAATACATCGTGCATGTGGTTGCTGTTGGGCGCGTAATGCATTAATCGCAGTTAATGAGGCAAATATAGCGTAACCATCATCTGCTGCACCGCGGCCATATAACTTATCGCCTTTGATAACTGGGTTCCATGGTCCTAAATTCGATTCCCATCCTTGCATTTCGGGTTGTTTATCAAGATGGCCATATAACAATATGGTTTCATTGGAGCTTCCAGGGATTTCTATAAATAGCAAAGGAGTGCGATTAGCAAGTTGTACAACATCTAATTGCATGCTTTCTACAGCATTAGTTTTACACCAATCTACTATAAGTTTAACTGCTTGTGCCATATGACCATTTGCTTGCCAATCCGGATCAAATGCAGGGGATTTATTGGGGATGCGGATATAGTCAGAGAGTGCGGGAATAATTGAATTATCCCATTGTTGATTGATGAATTTTTTATTTTCTTGAAGGTTCATGATGCTTTGGTTCCAAAATAATTGGCCTGATCGACCGTTTTGCTGAATCAACGATAGAAAAACGATTGTGGCCCAATTGTAGAACAGACAATAAATGATTGCAAAATCCTATGTTTCTAGGTTAATTTGCCTGGGTGCATCTCATAAGTGAATATGATATTTTCTTGTTTTATCTTTTTACCTCATTATCATGGAAGTTATATGGACAATAAAAAATTGCACCTTATTAGTTATGCGTGTGCTAGTGCAGGCGCAGAAATGGGATGCCAAGCAGGGCCTGTGGTCTTACAGCAATCTAGTTATTTAGCTGAACTAAATAAGTTACATATCTTATATCAATGGGACGCGCTTATTACTTCAGCTATACAATCTGATCAACCTGTGAAAAATATTATTCAAATGTATGGATTGCAATTAGCCAACATCATCTCGCAACAGGTGAAACAACAACAATATTTCGTGGTGTTGGGTGGAGATCACTCTTCTGCCATCGGCACATGGAGTGGTGTATACGATGCTTGTTATCAGCAGGGAGCATTAGGCTTAATTTGGATTGACGCACATATGGATAGCCATACACCAGAAACCACTGAAAGCGGTCGTATACATGGTATGCCAGTAGCTACCTTATTGGGGTACGGCTATCCTGAATTAACTACTATTTTACATTATGCCCCTAAATTACACCCAAAAAATCTGTGTCTTATCGGTGTGCGTAGTTTTGAGCAAGCAGAGAGGGATTTATTGCAACGGCTACAAGTTCGTATTTTTTATATGGAAGAAGTGCAACGACGTGGTATGCAAGCGGTTTTTCAAGAAGCGTTGGAGATAGTGAATAATGAAACCATAGGTTATGGGATTAGCATAGATATAGATAGTCTAGATCCGCGAGAAGCGCCGGGTGTAGATGTGCCAGAACCTAATGGAATTCACGCGCAAGACTTATGCGATGTACTATCTTCTATTGCAAGCGATAAACGATGTTTCGGTGCTGAAATTGCTGAATTTGATCCATATTATGATAAAAATAAGCAAACAGAACAATGGATTATTCGTTTCTTGGCAGCATTGGGTAGTTCACAAGTTAATTGCTGTTATAATTAATGTGTAGTTAATAATAAGAATACAGGAGTGTTGTTATACATGGACAAGGCCCACGAGTTATTACATTTTTGGTTTGGTGATTTGGGAGTGGCTGATTTACCTACCAGTGATCGTACTAATTTATGGTTTGGAGAAAATGATGAATTAAGAAAAGGTATGCTTGCGGAGTTTAAGCAAGAATACGATGCAGCGGTTGAGGGGCAGCTGGACAAGTGGGCAGAAACCTCACGAGGTAGATTGGCATTGATTATTTTGCTTGATCAATTTTCTCGATATTTGCACCGTCAATCGGCACAAGCTTTTTCTCAAGATAAAAAAGCACAACAGCTTTGTTTAACGGGTATTCAAAATAAGATGGATCAATCTTTAACGCTCATTGAGCGTGTATTTTTTTATATGCCATTGGTACATGCTGAAGATGCGATTATTCAAGAACAATCGATAAAGTTATTCCAAGATTTGGTGAGCTTATCTTTACAAGAAACTACCCAGGTTTATCAATTGTTCCTAGCTTATGCTTATGCGCATTTTCGAGTTATTAAAGAATTTGGGCGATTTCCGCAAAGAAATAAAGTTCTTGATAGAAAATCCTCAACAGCCGAGTTGAATTTTCTTAAGAGAGCGTGATTTAGGTAACTTCACGTCCCTAATCACCGAGAATTTCTTCTCCCGGAGCGCTTTTAGCGAAATTTCCTATTACTAATGATAGAATAAATTATTACATGTAATGATGGGGTTCACGAATCCTCCCTTGCATTTGTAATGAGGTTAATTAGAAAATTGAAAATTTATGTATATGAGAGGGCTCGCTATGCAGCAACTAAGCGAAAAGTTTTTTATTCTTGTTATAGTGATGCTTTTTTTCGGTGTCCTGCATTTATTGGCTCCTATTCTTTCTCCTTTTTTAATGGGGGCATTATTAGCCTATCTAGTTAATCCACTGGTGAAGCAATTCGTTGCTTTCAAGGTGCCGAGGTTGCTTAGTATCATTATCACCTTTGCTATTTTGTTCGGTGTCATCGTATTACTCTTTTTGCTAGTTACACCATTAATTGAAGAGCAAATTATTACTTTAGTTAATTTAATTCCTGGGATGATTGTATGGCTAAAAACGACTTTTCACTTGGATAGTGAGGCTATTAATATTGATGCCATTAAAACCGTATTAACAGAAAACTGGGATAAGGCAGGGGGAATCGCTGCATGGTTATTTAAAACCATGTTGCATTCAGGGATGCGGTTTGTTGCTGCACTCATGAATCTTATTTTAGTTCCTGTAGTCACGTTTTATTTATTATGTGACTGGAGTGTGTTATTGCAGGGATTGCGTAATACCTTGCCACGTCATCTTGAACCTACTGTGGTGAAGTTGGTTGTGGAATGCCACGAAGTACTCAGTGCATTCTTTCGTGGCCAGTTGCTAGTGATGTTAGTTTTATGCGTGGTGTATGCTGCGGGCCTAGCAGCGGTAGGATTACAAATCGGGCTACTGATTGGATTAACAGCCGGCATACTTAGTATTGTGCCTTATCTAGGATTTACTGTTGGCATCATTGCTGCAAGTATCGCTGCTTTCATGCAGTTTGGTATGACATCTGCGATGCTATTGGTGTGGCTAGTATTTCTGATCGCACACGTTATTGATAATGTATTTCTAACACCAAAATTAGTGGGTAATCGGATTGGTTTGCATCCTGTTGCTGTGATCTTTGCGGTTCTTGCTGGCGGTAGTTTGTTTGGGTTTGTAGGGGTATTACTGGCTTTACCAGTAGCAGCGTTAATTATGGTATGGGTACGATACTTTTATAAGTCTTACCAAGATAGTAAATTGTACCAGTCTTAAGGTTAAATTCTCGTATTTTAAGATGTAATTGCGCATATATTCGTGCTAACATCGTTTGCCGATGTGCAAGAGGTACTAGTTACTCAAGCTGTAATAATCAACAATACTTAGGAACAAATCAAATGAAAAAAATGACATTATGGTGGTTACTTTTCATCTTGTTATTTCCATTCTCTACGGTATTTGCGCAAAATAAACCTGGAGTTTTTACTTTAACCCCAGGTGTTTGGTATGAATTTTTTTCTTCTCGCCGTAATTTAGATAATACTGTTTTACCTAGTTTGGCTTTAGCTTATAATTTTGATGAAAAGCTAGCGCTGGAATTTTCTGCCGGCATGATAAATACCAACTCTAAAGCTAGTGGTAATCAAGGGGTGCATGGTACTTTATATTTACTAGATGGGTTATATCGAACTATCCCATGGAAATTTTTAGAGCCTTATTTATTGGGCGGTATTGGTCTGACAAGTTTAAAACCGAATGGTTTAGATAGCCGGCAGCAGATGAATGCTAATTTAGGGATTGGCGCGCAATTATTTGCAGATAAAATGGTGGCGTTGCGTGCGGATATACGAGATTTATATACTTTTGTTGGTAGTGAAAATGATGTGCTTGTTAGCTTTGGGATTAGTTTTTTAATTGGGTAAGTCTATGACATTACGCTTACTAGCCATGGGCGGTCTTGGCAGGATGTTGGCTCCAGCTGCAGTACATTTGCGGAGTCGTCCTGAGGCACATTTTCTGCGCGTGCATGATAGGGGCGGGGAGGGAGAGTTTCGTAGTCAATCTCGACAAGCATGGTTGCAACATGGTGCACAATTGGTGTCGTCAGTACCTCAGCTCATCAGCGATGGGGAGTTTGACGGTATTGTGATTTGTGCAGGTAAAAATGGTGATGATCAGCAGATTTTTCAGGAATTAATACCTTTATTACATACTATCCACAAAAATCGACAATATTTTATTTTGCACATGTCTACAGTTAGTACGGAATTTGTGAAAGTTACGCATCAGTATTGTCAGCAGTATGGCGTGCAGTATGTTAATTATCCATTAACTGGCGGAGCAAAGGGTGCGCAACTAGCTAAAATGTTAATTTTGGCGAGTGGCGATGAGGTGCTTTTCCAGCGATTACAACCGATGTTGCAATTATTAGGTGTACCTAAATACTTTGGTCCGGATATTATTGCTGCCACGGCTGTAAAACTCATTGGACATCTTATGGTGTTTCATGGATTGCTGGGTATTAGTTTGGCAGCGACGTTACATAAAAACGTTTTTCAATTGCACCACCTTGATGTAACACAAGTAGAGTTTTTTGACTTTTTAAATCAAGGAGCGGGTGGAACTAGGCAGTGGGAAGTGACCTTACGTCAAGGAATAGAGCATCAGCAATGGGAAGCCGGATTTTTAGTCAAGCATGCGGTAGTGGATATTATTTATACGGCTCAATTATTAATAGAAAAGAATTTACCAGCCATATTGATTTTACCGATGCTGGAAGTGGCCTTGTTGTTTGCTTATTTGTTGATGCAGTATCCGGAACAGGAATGGGCAACTCAAGCTATTGCTAAGCTGATTGCCGATACTCCTAAAGAAAAGCTTGAAGAGTTTATTCAGAAAAATATTCATGCTCAGCCTTTACAATGCTTAAAAAATTGCGTTGCTACATTACCTCGTTATATTCAAGCAAGCGTCATGTTAGACGTGGTTTATTAGACTTCTTTTCAAACCTCGACCAAAGCGACAGGAGGCTAGAAGCAGCCTGTCCCCAGCCGCGGGGAAAAAAAGAGCCATTGTGCTTTTATGCTTATCTATCCGATGGGGTTATCCTGGTTCTAAGGTCTATTGTTGATGACTACATAGGGTCGTTCGGTTGGGCCAGTATAAAGCTGTCGTGGTCTTCCTAATCGGTATGGGCTGCTAATCATTTCATTCCAATGTGCAACCCAACCAATAGTTCTTGCTAAGGCAAAAATCACGGTAAACATATTTGTGGGGATACCAAGAGCGCTTAAAGTAATACCTGAATAAAAATCTACATTTGGATACAATTTCTTTTCAACAAAATAATCATCTTCTAATGCTATTTTCTCCAATGCCATTGCTAGCTTAAATATAGGATCGTTATGTGCACCTAGAGCCTCGAGTACCTCATGACATGTTTCGCGCATGACTTTGGCACGTGGGTCATAATTCTTATAAACACGATGACCAAATCCCATGAGGCGAAAAGAATCTTTGGGATTTTTTGCACGAGCAATGAATTTATCAATTTTTGATACATCACCAATTTCATGCAGCATATTTAAAACTGCTTCATTTGCTCCACCATGAGCAGGGCCCCATAAAGCACCTATGCCAGCTGAAATACAAGCATAAGGATTAGCTCCAGTAGAACCCGCTAAACGGACGGTGGAAGTGGAGGCATTTTGTTCGTGATCTGCATGCAAAATAAAGATGCGATCTAACGCACGTACCAAGACAGGATTGGGTACAGTTTCTTCACAGGGTGTTGCAAACATCATATGTAAATAATTGCCCGCGTAAGATAACCGATTTTGTGGGGGCATAAATGGCTGGCCAATCGAGTATTTGTAACACATAGCAGCAATCGTTGGCATTTTTGCGACTAAGCGTAAGGCGCAGGTTTTTCGATGCTCTGGGTTTTTAATGTCTAATCTATCGTGATAAAAAGCAGATAATGCACCAACCACCCCCACCATTACTGCCATAGGATGCGCATCGCGGCGAAACCCATTAAAAAAATTACGAATTTGTTCGTGGATCAGTGAGTGGTGTGTGACCGCCTTGCTGAATTCAGCATATTGTTCTTTTGAGGGTAGTTCACCATTGAGCAATAGGTAGCATACTTCAAGAAAAGTAGAATGTTTTGCTAGTTGATCGATAGGATAGCCACGATAAAGTAGAATACCTTTTTCCCCATCAATATAGGTGATTTTTGATTCGCAAGCGGCAGTAGAAAGAAATCCTGGGTCATAGGTAAAATAATCATGTTTGCTCAAAGAACTTACATCGATTACATCATACCCCAAGGTGCCAGATAGGATATCAAAGTCTATTTTTTGATCACCAATGTGCAGAACCGCTTTTTTCTTGTCCATGAATGTTCTCCGCTGCTCAAGGACTCTTATGCCAATTTATAACACTATAAAAAACAAGCAATTCAAACACAAGTAATGATAGTGATCGCAAGGAAAAGAGGGCTTTTATTTGTCAAAACATTATATTTTGTTAAAAAATTCATGCTTATCCGATGAAGCTCCAGTTGGCGTTGTTGCATAAATCATTTTCTACACAAAAATCGTCATTGCGAGGCCGTTACAATGGCCGAAGCAATCCAGAAAATAGGTGTATCCATAGGTGTATCCATAAAATTAGCTGTTTTTCTGGATCGCCACGCTCGCTTTGCGAGCTCGCGATGACGAATTATGCAACAAAGCCACTCCAGTTGCCTATCTGTTTGATTTGCCTTGTATTCAGGAATATAATTAAAGATATTACTTTCAGTAATTTAAAACATGGAGAAAGGGAAAAACAGTGACTATTCACAGACCTAAGAACCTTAATCTCTTTACCATCCATTTTCCAATTCCTGCCATTGCTTCCATTTTTCATCGTGTTTCTGGTTTTGCCTTGTTTCTTTTTATACCTGTATTAATTTGGATATGGGGTTTATCTATTAGTTCGCCAGACACATTCGATCTAATTCAACGGTGGCTATCCTCACCATTGTGGAAATTCACTTTGTGGTTATTATTAATTCCATTTTGGTATCATTTGGTTGCAGGGGTACGCCATTTACTCATGGATGTGCATATAGGGGAAGAATTACAAAGCAGTCGTTTTACAGCATGGTTAACTATGGGGATTACAGTATTATTAGCTGTTCTGGCAGGGGTATGGTTATGGTGAAAACAGTATTAAGTACCAGTCATCAAGGATTGCGTGATTGGTTGCATCAGCGTGTATCTGCCATTGCTATCGCCATTTATTCGATAGGGCTAGTGGGTTATTTTGTATTGCATCCAGACTTGTCTTATGCGGAATGGCATGGATTATTTACCCACCTTTGGATGAAAATAGCCACGCTACTGTTTTTCTTGTCCATGCTATTACATGCCTGGGTAGGTGTTTGGACAATAGTGACGGATTATGTGAAGCCTTACGCCATACGGCTAGTTTTAGATATTTTGATTTTCTTTGCGTTACTTGCCTGTTTTTTCTGGGCATTTTTTATTTTATGGAGTGTTTGATTAATGAAGGTAGCAACGCAGGTATTTGATAGCGTTATTATTGGTGGCGGTGGAGCAGGGCTGCGTGCAGCTTTAGAATTAGGACAGTCGGGATTACAGGTTGCAGTGATTACTAAAGTTTTTCCTACGCGTTCGCATACTGTCTCGGCACAGGGTGGTATTAATGCTGCATTAGGCAACACAGAAGCAGACGATGATTGGCGCTGGCACATGTATGATACGGTGGTGGGCTCCGATTTTTTGGGGGATCAAGAAGCGATTGAATATATGTGTGAGCATGCACCACAAGTTATTTATGAGCTTGAGCATATGGGCATGCCATTTTCTCGACGCAACGATGGCAAGATTTATCAGCGTGCTTTTGGTGGTGCAACCCGCAATTATGGTGGAGCACAAGCGCACCGTACTTGCGCGGTAGCTGATCGTACGGGGCATGCCATGTTGCATACTCTTTATCAAAAGAATGTAGAAGCCAAGACACAGTTTTTTAATGAGTGGTTTGCTATTGATCTAGTTAAATCAGGCGGTAATATTGCGGGTGTGACTGCTATTTCTATTGAGACAGGCGAGGTGGTTTTCTTTAAAGCACGCGCGACTATTCTTGCTACTGGCGGGGCGGGTCGTATTTATCAATCTACTACCAATGCGCATATTAATACTGGCGATGGCTTTGGGATGGCTTTACGGGCTGGTCTGCCTTTACAAGACATGGAATTTTGGCAATTTCATCCTACTGGAATCTATGGAGCAGGTATTCTGGTTACAGAGGGAGTACGTGGAGAAGGCGGGTATCTTATTAATAAAAATGGCGAACGTTATATGGAGCGTTATGCTCCTCACCTGAAGGATTTATCCTGTCGAGATGTGGTATCACGTTGTTCCGCCGTTGAGATACGTGAAGGACGTGGCTGTGGTCCTAAAGGTGACCATGTACTGTTAAAGTTAGATCATTTAGGTGATGATATTATTAAAACGCGTTTACCGGGTATCCGTGAGTTGGCTATTACTTTTTCTGGCGTAGATCCCATGCAAAATCCTATTCCAGTTGTGCCCACTTGCCATTATTTAATGGGCGGTGTTCCAACTAATATTCACGGACAAGCTTTAGCGATTAACTCAGACGGCAGTGATTACGTGGTAGCAGGTCTGTATGCTGTTGGCGAGTGTGCTTGCGTTTCTGTGCATGGTGCTAATCGTTTGGGCGCCAATTCCTTATTGGATTTAGTTGTATTTGGTCGTGCGTCTGGATTGCATGTGAAGCAAAGTGTAGTCGAAGGGCAATTACCTTTTTATGATCCATTACCCGCTGATCTAGATGCTGCGCTAGCTCGCTTAAACCGATGGAATACCAATGAAAAGGGTGAGAGCGTAGAAGAGATTCGTATTGCTTTGCAGAAAATTATGCAGGATGATTTTGGTGTTTTCCGTACTGCAGAGCACATGAAGGAAGGATTTGTTAAGTTAGAAGAGTTACAAGATCGATTACAATATGCTTGCATTAAGGATAAAAGTCAGTGTTTTAATACTACGCGCATTGAAGCATTGGAATTAGATAATCTCATGGCTACAGCTATCGCTACCGCTTATCTTGCTGATGCAAGAAAGGAAAGTCGCGGCGCGCACTCTCGTTACGATTACCCTAATCGAGATGATAAAAATTGGTTAAAGCATTCATTGTATTTTATGGATGGCCATATTGGGTTTCGAGCTGTTAATAACCATCCACGCTTGGTGGAGCCGATTAAATTGAAAGAACGAGAACATTAAAGAGGAATCCTATGCGCTTTTCTATTTATCGTTATAACCCGGAAGTGGATGCAAAACCTTATATGCAGGAGTTTACCATTGATACGGATGCATATAATTGTCATATGTTACTGGATGCCTTATTAGCAATTAAAAATAATTACGATGAAACACTAACGTTGCGTCGTTCATGTCGCGAAGGTGTGTGTGGTTCAGATGGTATGAATATTAATGGTAAAAATGGTTTAGCTTGTACTGCGCACCTTTCTGCTTTAAAAGAGCCGGTTATTGTTCGCCCATTACCAGGATTACCAGTTATTCGAGATTTGGTTGTAGACATGACACAGTTTTATGAACAGTATGAAAAAGCCAAGCCATACTTACAGAATCGCGACGTTACTCCTGCGAAAGAGCGCTTGCAATCACCCGAAGATAGAGCAAAATTAGATGGGTTATATGAATGTATTTTATGCGCCTGTTGTACTACATCTTGCCCTTCTTTTTGGTGGAATCCAGATAAGTTTATGGGCCCTGCTGCCTTATTGCAGGCCTATCGATTTATTGTTGATAGTCGTGATACAGAAAAGGAAGCGCGTTTGGCTGATTTGACCGACCCATTTAGCGTATTTCGTTGCCGTGGCATTATGAATTGCGTGGATGTGTGCCCAAAGAGTTTGAATCCGACTAAGGCAATTAATCACATTAAAGAGTTAATGTTAAAAAAATCGGTGTAAAGTAACGATGGTTAGAGAATAATATGCAAACTCAACTCAAAACAATGCAAGATTTGTGGCGGGATTCTTATCTCGCCTCTGGCAATGAAGCTTATCTTGAGGGTTTATATGAAACCTATTTGACTCACCCTGATACTCTGGCAGTGGAATGGCGAGCCTTTTTTGATAAACTTACTCAGCAAATTCCGCGGCAACAAGGTGATGTATCTCATGCAGCTGTGCGTGCGCAATTTTTGCAGTTAGCAAAAGAAGCAGGTAAGACTTTTGTTGTGCAAGGCCAAAGCATTGATTTACGCCATGAACATCAGCAAGAGAAAGTGATAGAGCTTGTTTCCGCTTTTCGACGCGTAGGACATTTACAAGCACATATCGATCCCTTAAGTCTTTATAAGGGAGTATATAATCCAGCATTAGAATTGGCTTATTATGGATTTACTGCGGAGGATTTAAATACTGTTTTTGACGTAGGATCCTTTGTCGGACTGCAAAAAACTTCAGGGACATTAAATGAAATTTACCAATTGCTACGCCGTGTCTATTGTGGCTCTATTGGCTTTGAATATATGCATATCAATCGTAGCGAAGAGTTGGAGTGGGCTCGCACTCGTATCGAGCAGGGATGGGCAACATATCAGTTAACGAAACAAGAAAAGCTACGCACCTTAGATAGACTAATTACAGCGGATGGCTTAGAGAAATATTTAGGCGTGAAATATGTTGGCCAAAAGCGTTTTTCATTGGAAGGCGGAGATAGCTTGGTTCCCTTGTTAGATACCATTGTTAATCGCAGTTCAAATAATGGGGTTAAAGAGATTATTATTGGCATGGCACATCGCGGCCGTCTGAATGTGTTGGTTAATGTTTTAGGAAAAGAACCAAAGGCTATTTTTGCCGCATTTGAGGGAAAAGGTGTTGAGAAAACCCACTCAGGTGATGTGAAATACCATCTCGGCTATTCTTCTAATGTAGTCACTAGTGCGGGCACTATCCATATTGCACTTGCATTTAATCCATCGCATTTAGAAATTGTGTCGCCTGTTGTACAAGGATCCGTGCGGGCAAGACAACGCCGACGTCGCGATACTCCACAAAAGCAAGTTATGCCTATCATTATTCATGGTGACGCAGCTTTTGCTGGTCAAGGTGTCGTTATGGAAGTGTTTAATATGTCCCAAGTTCGTTGGTTTACGGTAGGCGGATCTATTCATATCGTCGTGAATAATCAAGTGGGTTTTACTACGAGTAATCCACAAGATGCGCGTTCTACTCAGTACTGTACTGATGTTGCAAAGATGATTGAAGCGCCAATTTTACATGTAAATACCGATGATCCAGAGGCAGTGCAGTTTGTTGCGCAGTTTGCTGCAGATTATCGTGCGACGTTTAAACGCGATGTGGTGATTGATTTAGTGTGTTATCGTCGTCATGGTCATAATGAAGCTGATGAACCTGCTGCTACACAACCAGTTATGTACAAGGTTATTAAGTCTTTGCCACCGGCATGCTCACTGTATGCAAAAAAGCTTGTCAAAGAGGGTGTGATTGATGAGCAGACTGAAAAACAGATGGTAGATGCTTATCGTAAAACCCTGGATAACGGTGAGCGCGCGGTTAAAACAGCTGAAAAAACTTCTTCTTACGAGTTTGCTGTTACATGGGAGCCATTTCTTAATATTGCATGGGATGTAAAAGCCAACACGGCGGTTCCTTTGACTCGTATAAAGAATATTGCTGAACAACTAGCTAAATTGCCAGATGGGTTTGCTTTGCAACCGCAAGTAAAAAAAATGTTAGAAGCACAAAAAAACATGACAGAGCAAAAGCTTGCTATCAATTGGGGCTATGCTGAAACCATGGCCTATGCGACGCTGTTAGATGAGGGATATCCGATTCGGCTGTGTGGTCAAGATGCTTGCCGTGGTACATTTGCACATAGGCATGCGGTATTGCATGATCAAAACACCGATGCTATTTACATTCCACTCAGCCATATCTCTTCTAAGCAGGCACAAATTAATGTAGTTGATTCTTTGCTTTCTGAAGAAGCGGTACTTGCTTTTGAGTATGGCTATGCTACAGCAGAACCCAATAATTTAGTCATATGGGAGGCCCAATTTGGTGATTTTGCTAATAATGCCCAAGTGGTGATTGATCAGTTTATTAGCTCCGGTGAACAAAAATGGGGCCGTTTATGTGGATTGACCATGTTATTACCGCATGGTTATGAGGGAATGGGTCCAGAGCATTCTTCTGCGCGTTTAGAGCGTTATTTGCAGTTATGTGCGCAACAGAATATGCAAGTATGCATACCAACCACGCCAGCGCAAATCTTTCATCTGTTACGTCGACAGATGATACGTCCTTATCGTAAGCCGCTAATTGTGATGACCCCGAAGAGTTTATTGCGGCACCCTTTAGCTGTTTCTCCATTGACGGCATTAAGTGATGGAGAGTTTCAACTGGTGATACCAGAAATAGATGAGTTGGATACTAAGAAAGTAGATCGGCTTATTTTATGCACGGGGAAAATCTATTACGAATTGTTAGAAAAACGCAGGAAAGATAAGCTTAATAACGTTGCTATTGTGCGTATTGAACAATTATATCCTTTTCCAGAGCAGTGTTTAGAAAAGGTCTTAACTTCTTATCAACATGTTAAAGATGTGGTTTGGTGCCAGGAAGAGCCAGAGAATCAAGGAGCATGGGATACGATACGTTCACAGTTGTTAGCATTATTAGGAAAAGCGCAGAAATTATGTTTTGCAGGTAGAGCGGCTTCTGCATCGCCAGCTGTGGGCTATCTTGCGCTGCATCTTAAAGAGCAGGCGGAATTGGTAATGCAAGCTTTATTAAATAAAGAGTAATTGTTGCAATAAAAGGAAAATACTCATGACTACTGAATTAAAGGTTCCACTTTTGCCTGAGTCAGTTGCAGATGCGACAGTGGCGACGTGGCATAAAAAGGTGGGAGATAAAGTGGGCCGCGATGAGAATCTTGTAGACTTAGAAACAGATAAAGTCATGTTAGAAGTACCATCACCTATTAATGGCGTAATCAAATCCATAGCTAAAGCAACGGGCAGTGTTGTGCATGCTCAAGAAGTGTTAGCAGTCATTGAGGAAAAAACAGAGGTGAGTCAACCTATGGCGTCTCCTCCTTCTTCTACGAAAACAGCCAGTGTAATGGCAAGTGAACAAACAACTACACCCACTTCCTTAAGCCCTTCTGTGCGTCGCTTAGTTGCTGAACATGATGTAGATGTGTCGCAAATTACCGGAACAGGGAAAGGCGGAAGGATTACCAAAGAAAATATTTTAGCGGCAATGGGAGGGGAACCGGTAACAAAGTCAGTTCCCGTGTTGGATATTTCTATGGCGGCAACAGCTCGGCCAGAAAAGCGTGTGCCGATGACGCGTATTAGGGCACGTATTGCCGAACGATTGCTAGAGGTTACACAAAACACGGCCATGTTAACTACTTTTAATGAGGTTAACTTGCAGGCTGTGATGGATATTCGACAGCGTTATCGTGATAAGTTTGAGAAAATACATAATGTTCGCTTAGGGTTTATGTCGTTTTTTGTTAAGGCGGTGACAGAAGCGTTGAAACGCGCGCCCGTGGTGAATGCATCCATTGATGGTGGTGATATTGTTTATCATGGTTATTATGATGTTGGCGTGGCTGTATCAACGGACAGAGGGCTGGTTGTTCCGGTGTTACGTGATGTAGATAAAATGAATTTTGCGGAGATTGAAGCCAAAATAGCAGAATATGCCAATAAAGCGCGGGCGGGTAAATTATCGCTAGAAGAGATGCAAGGCGGTACCTTTACTATTACAAATGGCGGTGTATTTGGCTCTTTGCTGGCAACCCCGATTATCAATGCTCCACAATGCGCCATCTTGGGCATGCATAAAATCCAAGAACGTCCTGTTGCAGAAAACGGTCAAGTGGTAATTCGACCGATGATGTATGTAGCGCTTTCTTATGATCATCGATTAATTGATGGTAAAGAATCTGTTACATTTCTGGTTTCAATTAAAGAATTACTTGAGGATCCAGCGCGTTTATTTCTTGAGGTGTAATACATGAATCTCCATGAGTATCAAGCAAAAAAGCTATTGGCAGACTATGGCTTGCCAGTACCCAAGGGTGAGGCAGTAAGAAACGTGGATGAGGCATTAGTTATTGCTAAAAAAATGCATGGGATGCGGTGGGTAGTTAAAGCACAAGTTCATGCTGGTGGGCGTGGTAAAGCAGGGGGGGTACGTTTAGTTACTACCCAAGAAGAGTTGGTGCAAGCAACACAGGAGTTATTGGGTTCGCGTTTAGTTACCTATCAAACTACGAAAGAAGGACAACCAGTTAATCAAGTGCTCATTGAGGAGCCTTGTGATATCCGCAAGGAATTGTATCTGGGTGCAGTGATTGATCGCGAAAAACGTCGCGTTGTATTTATAGCATCTACAGAAGGTGGTGTTGAAATTGAGAAGGTGGCAGAAAAGACACCGGAAAAAATTCTGACCGTGATTGTTGATCCATTCTTAGGGGTACAAGCTTTTCAGGCAAGGCAACTTGCTTTTACTTTGGAACTACAAGGTAATCAAGTTAAGCAATTTACCCAGCTTTTGTTGGGGTTGAATCACCTGTTCAAAGATAATGATTTAAGTTTACTCGAAATTAATCCGCTGGTCATTACTCAACAAGGTGATTTGTTATGTTTGGATGCAAAGGTAAATATTGATGATAATGCTTTGTATCGTCAATCTGAATTACGTGCGATTCGTGACCCATCGCAAGAGGATGAGCGAGAGAATCGTGCGCGTGATTGGGAACTAAATTATATTGCATTAGACGGTAATATTGGTTGCATGGTAAATGGTGCTGGATTGGCTATGGCCACTATGGATCTAATTAAATTGCAAGGTGGTAATCCTGCGAACTTCTTAGATGTAGGAGGAGGGGCGACAAAAGAGCGTGTTACCGAAGCTTTTAAGATTATTTTATCAGATAAAAACGTGAAAGCGATTTTGGTGAATATTTTTGGCGGCATTGTGCGTTGTGATTTAATTGCTGATGGTATTATCAGTGCAGTGACAGAAGTAGGCACGACATTGCCGGTTGTAGTACGTCTAGAGGGGAATAATGCAGATATTGGTGCGAAAAAATTAAGTGACAGTAGTTTGAATATTATTGCGGCAAGCGGATTTACCGATGCGGCACAGAAGGTTGTTGAAGCAGTGAAGGTGGTTGTATGAGTATTCTAATTAATAAAAATACCAAGGTGATTTGTCAGGGATTTACCGGTAAGCAAGGTACATTCCATTCCGAGCAAGCTATAGCATATGGTACATCCATGGTGGGCGGCGTGACGCCAGAAAAGGGCGGGCAAATGCATCTTAATTTACCCGTATTTAATACCGTGCATGATGCTTATGAAGCAACCCGCGCGGATGCTTCAGTGATTTATGTGCCAGCTCCGTTTTGCAAGGATTCTATTCTTGAGGCGATTGATGCTGGGATTAAGTTGGTTGTATGCATTACAGAGGGTGTGCCAGTATTAGACATGGTGGAGATTAAAGCCTATCTGGATTTACACCCCAATACACATTTAGTCGGTCCGAATTGTCCGGGAGTTATTACCCCTGGCGAATGTAAAATAGGTATTATGCCTGGTTATATTCATAAGCCGGGTAAGGTAGGAATTGTTTCTCGCTCAGGAACATTAACGTATGAGGCAGTGAAACAAACTAGCGAGTTAAATCTAGGGCAGAGTACGTGTGTTGGCATTGGCGGGGATCCTATTCCTGGGACTAATTTCATTGATGTGCTAGCACTTTTTGAAAAAGATCCACAAACAGAAATTATTATTATGGTCGGGGAGATTGGCGGTAGTGCGGAAGAGGCGGCTGCTGAGTTTATTTGTGATCATGTGACTAAACCTGTTATTGCTTATATCGCAGGAGTGACGGCTCCCCCAGGAAGACGTATGGGGCATGCCGGCGCTATTATTGCTGGCGGTAAAGGTACCGCAGCAGAGAAGTATAAAGCGTTAGAAGCTGCGGGTGTTCATACTGTGCGATCGCCAGCGGAGATAGGTAAGACGGCTATGCAAGTTTTACAAACTCTATCAAGAGTTTAATTATGATTGATCCTAAACTTATTCGTAATCATATAGAAATAGTTGCTGCAACTTTAAAGAAACGTGGTCTTGTCTTAGACGTGGCTAAATTTAATGCTTTGGAAAGTGCTCGTAAAGAACAACAAGTAAAAATTCAAGAGTTACAAAATGCGCGTAATGTTAAATCCAAGGAAATAGGTATAGCTAAATCAACCGGCAAGGATGTAAGTGAATCCTTTTTAAAATTAAAAGAGTTAAGCGACTCTCTTAAAGGGTTAGAGGAAGAATTTAATGGTGTCCAAAATGAATTGGATAATTTTCTATCTCACCTCCCTAATCTTCCTCATGATAGTGTTCCAGAGGGTAAAAGCGCAGAAGATAACCAGATAGTGAGGGTGTGGGGGCAGCCTACACAATTTACTTTTAAGCCGAAAGACCATGTGGAACTGGGTGCGCTAGGCAACCAGATGGATTTTGCTACGGCAGCGAAGTTAACTGGATCTCGGTTTGTGGTATTGCATGGAATGCTTGCCCAATTACATCGTGCGCTTGCGCAATTTATGTTAGATCTACACATTCGCGAGCATGGATATCATGAGGTTGCTGTTCCTTATATGGTGAACGCAGACTCTTTGTATGGAACCGGGCAATTACCGCATTTAAAAGAAGATGTATTTGCTGTTTCTGGTGAAAATACATTTTATTTAATTCCTACGGCCGAGGTATCAGTAACGAATATAGTGCGCGATTGTCTTCTTGAGGCTGATCAATTACCACTTAGGTATGTGGCTTATAGCCCTTGTTTTCGTAGCGAAGCTGGGTCTTACGGAAAAGATATTCGTGGGATGTTGCGGCAACATCAATTTGAGAAGGTAGAGTTGGTGCATATTGTTCAACCGCAAGTTTCCTACCAAGCGCTAGAAGAGCTTACTCATTGTGCGGAAGTGGTTTTGCAGCGCTTAGAGTTACCCTATCGTGTAGCGGCGCTATGCACTGGAGATCTAGGGTTTGCAGCAGCCAAAACCTATGATCTTGAAGTATGGTTACCTGGACAGGATTGTTATCGAGAGATTTCATCTTGCAGCAATACAGAGGCATTTCAGGCGCGGCGTATGAAAGCGCGTTATCGTGATCCCAATACAGGCAGGCCTGAGTATGTGCATACATTAAATGGTTCTGGCCTTGCTGTAGGGCGAACGTTAATTGCTGTGATGGAGAATTATCAAACCGCAGAGGGGCGAATTCGTATTCCAGCGGTATTGCAGCCCTATATGCATGGACTTAAAGAGATACCATGAGCATTTATGTGCCGCCAGAGTTTCCTAATTTTCGCCAAGTTTCTCATCCTTTATTATTACATAAACTTACGCAGCTTAGAAAAGTAAGCACTCCCAAAAAAGAATTTAACGAGCTTGTCCAAGAGATTACGCAGTTATTGGTTTATGAAGCTACCAAAGATTTGCCCTTAATGACAATACGTATTAAGACACCGTTAGAGTCCATGGATGCACCTAGCTTAGAAGGAAAAAAACCAGTTATCTTGCCTATTTTGCGCGCAGGTTTAGGTATGGTAGATGGATTCTTAACGCATATCCCTTCGGCGCGTGTAGGGCACGTTGGTGTATTTCGTAATGAGAAAACGCTGCAGCCTGAGCAGTATTATTTTAAGATCCCTAAACATAGTGAAAATAGGCAATTTTATATATGCGATCCTATGTTAGCGACAGGCGGGTCAGCGGCACACACGATTCAATGTCTAAAAGATAAGGGAGTCACAAAAATCACTTTTGTATGTTTGGTTGCCGCTCCAGAGGGGGTAAAAAAGCTATTGCACGCGCACCCTGATGTACCTATTTTTGCTGTTAATTTAGATCGTCAGTTGAATGCGAGTGGCTATATATTGCCGGGATTAGGCGATGCCGGAGACCGTTTATTTGGCACACGTTAACGCGATGTAAAAACAGGGATGTTTGCATCTATGAAAAATGATCTTCAAGCGTTGGCTGCACAGTTACTACAAACAGCGGATATCACTATTAATGGTTCACGCCAGTGGGATATCCAAGTTCATAATCAAGATTTTTACTACCGAGTTTGGCAACAAGGCGCCTTGGGCTTAGGCGAGTCTTATATGGATGGGTGGTGGGATTGTCCTCGGCTTGATATGTTTTTTGAACATATCTTGCATGCTCACTTAGATAGGAAGATTCATCCTTCTTTTTGGCAACGCCTCAAACAATATATACCAAAATTAATTAATTACCAAAGCAAGCGGCGCGTTTATGAAGTTGGCAAGAGGCATTATGATATTGATAATAATTTATTCCAAAGTATGCTAGATAGCAGGATGATATATAGTTGTGGGTATTGGCGCGCGGCGAGTAATCTAGAAGAGGCGCAACAAGCTAAGTTAGATTTAATATGCCGTAAACTGCACTTACAATCAGGTATGACATTATTAGATGTTGGTTGTGGTTGGGGTGGGTTGGCAAAGTATGCAGCAGAAAATTACGGAGTAACCGTAACAGGCATCACAATTTCAAAAAATCAATACCAGTATGCGAAAGAGCTCTGTGTAGGATTACCAGTGGATATTCAACTGAAAGATTACCGCGATATCCAGCAACAATATGATCGTGTTGTTTCTGTTGGTATGTTTGAACATGTAGGACATCTTAACTATCTCACCTATATGCAAACTGTTTACGCTGTACTGAAGGATCATGGATTGTTTTTGCTGCATACAATTGGCAACAATGAAACCTATTATACATCGGATGAGTGGGTGGTGAAGTATATTTTCCCTAATGGAATGTTACCCTCTATTTCGCAAATTGGTAAAGCTTCAGAAAATTTGTGGGTTATGGAAGATTGGCATAACTTTGGCGCTGATTATGATCAAACTCTGATGGCATGGTATGATAACTTTATTCGTCATTGGGAACAGCTAAGAGTACGGTTTGACGAACGCTTCTACCGAATGTGGAGCTATTATTTGTTATCTTCAGCGGGCGGGTTTCGTGCTCGTGAAATGCAACTTTGGCAGATTATTTTTTCGAAGCAGGGTATTCCCGGTGGATACGTTGCTCCGCGTTAAGAATGGTTTTTAATTGCATAAGGAATGGTTGAGGATTATGAAGCTTTATTTAGCAAGGCATGGGGACAGTGTTGTAAAAGAGCATGGGCATGAGCCCCTCTTAAGTGAGCAAGGAAAACAGGGTGTTTTATTGTTGGCTGCGTTTATTAAGCCGCTACATATTCATGTTGATAGTATATTTCATAGTGGAAAAGTGCGCGCGCAACAAACAGCAGAATTGCTTAGTACCGGGCTGATTTGTGCTAATGGAATAGAGTATTTAACTGGATTAAATCCAGCAGATGACGTTACTGTTATGGCAAACGAAATCATGAAGTGGAGTAAGGATATACTACTTGTTGGGCACTTACCATTCATGAGCAACCTTGTTAGTAAACTGGTCGCTGATAATGAGTATAAGGAGATTATGTTTTTTCATCCAGGTAGTTTCGTTTGTCTAGAACAAATTGAAGAAGTTAGTTGGAGTATAGAGTTTGTGTTACATCCTGGATTATTTCGCTGAAATCATCTTCTCTTTTTTCATCAATATATAAATGACGAGAAATGGAAGGGGAAAGGAATTCTTATGCCAGAAATCATTACAAAATATCCTGATACTGTGCTACAGATATTAAGGGGCACACCTATTACATGTGCGGAGGGGAAGCAACAAAATATTCTTACGACTTGCCCTAAAGATAGGTTTTGTTCTTCACAGGCAGGAGAATTGTGTGTATATGATGTGAAAGACATGGGTAAAGCGCTACAAATACAGCCCATGGATGTCTTTTTTACTACGGAAGCAGGCATTCCTTTGTTGGCATTATTCCTGATGATTTTGTTATTGGGAATATATATAGGCACGAAATTAAATAGAAAATAGTAGGCAGCCCTAAAAGAGATGAAAAAAAACTTGTACAGCCTAATAACTATTATTGTTGTTTTTGTTTTTTTATCTTTATGGGGGTTCTATTGGGCAATTCGTCCAATTAAAATATTAAGCACAATGACTCCGAGTGATTTTGGGGTGAATTATGAAGATGTATCTTTTCACACTAAAGATAACGTATTAATTCGCGGTTGGTTTATTCCTAGCGCTAAGGCTAAAGTAAAAACGATTATTTTGCTTCATGGTTATCCAGCAGATAAGGGAGACATACTGCCGGCAAGAATTTTCTTGCATCCGTATTATAATTTGCTTTTTATTGATTTTCGGTATTTTGGTAAGAGCGAAGGGCGTTATAGTACTGTAGGCAAGGATGAGGTTTTAGATTTGTTAGCAGCTATTCAATATTTGCATTCTCGAGGTCTTAATGAAGTAGGTGTGTGGGGTTTTTCTTTAGGTGGAGCGGTTGCTTTAATGGCGGCATCCCAGGCACCAGAAATTAAAGCTGTGATTGCTGAGTCTAGTTATGCGCGCTTAGATTGGATGGCGTATGAGTATTATCGGCTACCCTTGTTACGTTATCCGTTGGCGGAGCTTACGCGATTTTGGGCATGGTTGTTTTTACAATATGATATAAAAAAAATATTACCGGCTATGGCTGCGGAAAAATTAACAATACCTGTATTATTGCTACATTCGCAAAAAGATGAGGTTGTCTCTTTTCAACATGCTTTATTATTACAAAAAGCATTAAGGAATAATCCTCATGCGAAAGTGAAATTTGTTGATAGTCTTTCTCATGGGCAGCCAGTTGAGAATTACCAAGTAATAGCAAAAGAGTTTTTTAATGAATACTTAGGCGATGTTGACAATTCTACTAACCCGAGAAAAAGGCACTGATGATGTATCATTCACGCAAATTGAATCGATTATCTACGGAAACCAGCCCGTATTTACAGCAACATGCGCGTAATCCAGTCGATTGGTATCCTTGGGGCAAAGAAGCTTTGGTTAAAGCAAAGAACGAGAATAAACCTATTCTGCTTTCTATTGGGTATTCAGCTTGCCACTGGTGTCATGTGATGGCGCGAGAATCCTTTGAGGATGAAGAAACTGCGCGCTTAATGAATCAACTGTTTGTAAATATCAAGGTCGATAAAGAAGAGAGACCTGACTTAGATAAGGTATATCAAACTGCACATTATTTATTAAATCATCGTGGTGGCGGTTGGCCGCTTACTGTTTTTCTTGCACCTGATGATCAAGCGCCGTTTTTTAGTGGTACTTATTTTCCTAAAGAAGCGCAATACCAATTGCCCGCGTTTAAAGATGTATTAAAAACCATAGCAGAAGTTTATCGTACGCAAGCGCAGGAAATTCAACAGCAGAATAATAAGCTAATAACAATATTACAGCATGATCCTTGCTCTGTAGCTGCAACAGAAAAAATTAACAATCAACCGTGGCAGTATGCTTTAGAGTTATTACAGCAACAATACGATGCAACATACGGCGGCTTTGGTGGTGCCCCTAAATTTCCACAGCCAGCAATATTGGAATTTTTATTAGCAAACCATTCTCTCATGGGGATCGATACATTGCTGCATATGGCAAATGGAGGTATCTACGATCATTTGTCAGGGGGATTTTTTCGTTATTCAGTAGATAAAGCGTGGCAGATTCCGCATTTTGAAAAAATGCTTTACGATAATGGCCAGCTTTTATATGTTTATGCCCTGGCAGCTCAATACTATCCAGAGGCCTGCTTAAAAGATGTGACACGAGCAACAGCAAGATGGGCGATGGCGATGATGCAGTCACCAGAGGGCGGCTATTTTTCTAGTCTAGATGCGGATTCAGAAAGGAAAGAAGGTAAGTTTTACATTTGGCGTTCTTCGGAGGTGGAAACATTATTAAGTGCTGAGGAATATAAGGTTGTGCAGCATTATTTTGGGTTAAATAAACCAGCTAATTTTGAACAGCAATGGCATTTTTATATTGCTCAGCCATTAGATGCAGTGGCAAAGGAATTAGGCTTGTCTACTACTCACACCCAAGCTTTATTAGAGTCAGCCCAGGGAAAGTTGCTAATGGCAAGAAATAAGCGTATTCCTCCTAATCGTGACAATAAAATATTAACAGCTTGGAATGCGTTAATGATTAAGGGAATGTTGGCAGCTGGTCATGTATTGCATGAGCCAGATTTACTGTCTTCTGCACAGCGAGCTACGGCTTTTATCCGTAATAAATTATGGAAAAATGGTGGGTTGGTAACTAGTTTTAAAGATGATCGTAGTGGGACAGCGGGATATTTGGATGATTATGTTTTTTTCATAGATGCATTGTTATTTTCTTTGCAAATTACTTGGCGTACTGATTACCTGTTATTCGCTATTGAACTAGCTGAGGTTGTGTTAGATGAATTCTATGACTCTGAGCATGGGGGTTTCTTTTTTACCGCTAAAAACCAGGAGCAATTGCTATGTAGACCCAAGGCTGTGATAGATGAAGCCTTACCATCCGGTAATGGTGTAGCAGTACGTGTATTGCTGATATTGGGATATTTGCTTGCTGAGTCTCGTTATTTGCAGGCTGCAGAAAAAACTTTGTATGCAACTTGGCCATTGTTATCGCAGTTTCCGATTAGCCATAGCATATTATTGCTGGGATTAAGGGACTATTTAGATCCACCACCCATTATCATTATACGTGGCTCAGGCAGTGAGAGTCAGCAGTGGCAAGCCCGGTGTCAATCAGAGCGTAATCTTGTTTTTTGTATTACAGAAGAGGAAAAAAACTTGCCTGGTGCTTTGGCAGCTAAAGTGGCTCAAGAAAAAGTTTGCGCTTACCTTTGCCATGGATTGCAATGCTCAGCCAGAATTGATGACATGGAGCAGCTAGAAAAAGTCAAGAGTGTTCATTAATTACTCCACACTCCATTCTACTCCCACCACCGCCTAGCTTGACGGGTGTGTCAGAGTAATTATCGCCGCCTTCGTGTATCATGAGCGCGTGATGCATTACCTCATGCATGCGTAGGCGTGGAGCTAAGACAGGTAGAGTTGCTGTGCCGGCAGTGTCTACATATAAAGCAGGTAAATCACCTAGGTGTCCGTGGTTGTTATAGGGCCCTAGGTGTTTGCCAGTATGGTGAGGATCAAGATGCCCTCCTGCCGCCATGCCTTCTTGTGCGCAAGAGGGGTTCTCGTGGATATGAAAGCCATGAATTCCTGGCGATAGCCCTTGTAATTGCGGGGTAAATAATAAGCCATAGCTGTTTTTACTAATTATCACTATACCTACGGCTTTACCTAGTCCTTGTTTAGTCGTAGTATAGATAGGAACAGTGATGCTTGCTATAGATAAAGTGCTTATAAAGCAAGAAGTTAATGCAATAAATATCCTATTTAACTTTAACATTATTCAACCCCTTAAACTCTCAACGTTCACTCATGAGTTCCGCTGGCGTATCGTCATTGCGTCGCAAGAAACGCCTCTCGCAATGACAAACTCTCATTTTCAGCGGAACTCCTGACATTCACTACTAAATATTCTCTTCCACCATTAATGGGTTATTATACAGGATGCCAAGAATAACTGACAAACTAAAATCGGTGATCTTACCTGCCACGATAGGCAATATTTTAGAGTGGTATGATTTTACTTTATATGGTTATTTTGCCTCTATTTTTGCTTCTTTATACTTTCCTGCTCATGAAAAGTTTTTGTCCTTATTGGCGGCGTATGGATTATTTGCGGCGAGTTATTTTATGCGGCCAGTGGGCGCGTTATTTTTTGGTTATTTGGGCGATACGTTGGGACGTAAATATAGCTTAGCTTATTCCATCATTTTAATGGGAGTATGTAATTTAATTTTAAGTGTTTTGCCTACCCATGCGGAGTGGGGAGTGATGGCGGGGGTTTGCTTAACTTTACTTAGGTTGGTACAAGGTTTTGCGGTGGGGGGGGAGTACTCAGGCGCAACGATTTATTTGATTGAATCTGCTACTCCTGGGCATAGAACTTTTTTCGGTAGCTTAGCTTTATCCAGTGCTTACACTGGGTTTTTATTAAGTTCAGCTGTAGGTGCTTTGCTGAGCACGTTATTTTCAGCCGATGATTTAATGGCCTGGGGATGGCGCCTAGGCTTTGCTTTAGGTTTTTTTATTGCTTTTATCGGATTATATATTCGAAAAAAATTGCGAGATACGCCTGTTTACCGTCATTTTGAGAAGAGCTCCCATGGGCATCATGACAATCCTATACGGGATTTATTTATCAACAATTATAAACCGCTTATTTTAGCGCTGGGTATTGCACTCTTACCCGCAGGATTTACTTATATTAATTTTGTTTATCTTAGTAATTTCCTTAGTCAATATACTGGTGTTTCATCTCAGTATATTTTATTGATTAATACTATTTGTATGTTTTATGTTGTTATTACTATTCCACTTATTGGACTATTAGCAGACAGGGTGGGCAGGAAGCGTTTAATGTTGATTGCTGCCATATTAATTTTGCTACTTTGTGTTCCTTTACTATTACTTTCATTGCATTTTTCATTACTTTCTCTGCTGTTATTAGCTTCTTTACATATCTTATATGAAACCAATGTGCCTGCAGAAGTTGCAGAAATGTTTCCAGTCCACTGCCGCTATACTGGGGTGGCATTAACCTTAAACTTAACCAATGGTGTAGCAGGCGGGCTAGCTCCGATGATTGCTGCTGTTTTAATTTATAGTACCGACTTATTAATTAGCCCAATGTTTTATATTATGGGATTAGGGTTGATTACTTTAGTGACTTTATTGTTCGTTTCTTACAAGCAGTAATGTATTTTAGATATGGCCTTGAGAGGACCTTGCTAGTATTGCTTGGTTTGATAGATAATGTGGTGAAAATCGTTGGTAAAGGATGTGTTTATGATGAAAATAGGAAAAATTTTTGCGAGTTTATTGATTGGTAATATAATGTTGGTGCAAATAGCTCAAGCGGATGTGCAAGCAGGTGAAGTGACGATTCCGGGTTACGCCCCTTCAGCAAATAATGCACCATCAGCTAAATCACAGACATTTCCAGGTGGAATAGCGCAACCGCCAGGAAGAAGCGGTACGCCAACAAGCTCTACTAATGTTCCAGTTTCTCCTGGCGCGTCTTCGCCAGATCAGATGATGCCGCCGCCAGGCTCAACTGCACCTTCGCCAGGTCAGATGATGCCGCCACCAGGCTCAACTGCGCCTTCGCCAGGTCAGATGATGCCGCCGCCAGGCTCAACTGCACCTTCGCCAGGTCAGATGATGCCGCCACCAGGCTCAACTGCGCCGTATTAAAAAATTAATCTGTTTCCTTTTTAATTAGTTTAATGGCTGTGGATAGTGAGAGAGTATCTCTCACTCTAGCTATAATTAATGCAGTGATGACTAGCAATAATATGTTTAGTATGAGAATTAAAATTAACGAGAAATGCCAGCTGAGATGCCATTCTGTTGTCAGATACATAAATAATAAAGCTAATACACAGAACCAAATGCTTACAAGTAGGGTGGCAGTAACAATTAACAGTAAAACCAAGTGTAGTAACCCGCGTCCTGCAGCACGCACTTCTTGATCAATAAGCGCAAATACGTGTGTGATAATATTAAACAAAGAAGGCAAAACCATAAGGACACTCATAATCCATTGGCTGAATGACATTCCTTTAGTGGGTTTTGCCATGTTTTTTCCTTTAATGACTGACTATTTCCTCACCCAGAGACCAATGATAACCCCGGCTAACAGTGCAATACCGAGAGATTGAAAGGGGTTTTCTGCTATATATTTTTTTACTTTATTTTGCACCTGCACGGATTGGTCTTTTATCTCCGTCATAGATTGGGATAGTTGGTCGTTTGTTTTTTCTTTAACATCCATTGCTGCTTCAGAAAATGCATTTTTAATTTTTTCTAAATCGGCAGACAGGTCATAATTGCGACGATGAGTTTTTGTTTTATTCATAACATACATACCTTTTATTTTTATTCTCTTTTTTATAAGTATATACGTTAGTTTGTAAATTTTTTGATCTTTTCAAGCTATTTATACGTTAGGGCCTGTCGTCAATTACTCTCTCAGCTGCAAAAAGAGGGATATCGGTCAAAATGAACTCAAATTCTCGTCAAATATACTCAATATTCTCCTCGAATTTCCATTTATTTTGTCTCTGACCCCCTCTTTTTTCGCTTTGAGTAAGCAATTGACGACAGGCCCTAGATAAAAAAATATATCAGATTGTTTAATGAATGGTTTATTGTAAGTTACTTGCAGTGTAAATGGCTCTCTAAATAAGCCAGTAGTTTTTTATCTGTGCGTTTTAATTCATTAGAGCCACGAGATATTTTTGCGATGCTGACATTTAAGTGCTTAGCAATTTCTCGTTGGGTTTTTTCTTTTTTAATTAATTCACTGACAATGGAAACTCGTAAAGAAAGATTTTCTAGTTCTTCATGTGTAAAAAACAAGTTAAATAATAGCGTAATTAGCCGTGGATTTTTCGCGTTGATACAGAGTTCCGTAAACTCTTTTACTTCTTTTGCATTGGCTACAGACATAGAAATCCTCATATACACTTATACTATTACATGAGTGTAATGGTATGTCAATTTTATTGTTTGCTAGTTCTTTTGGCCATTTAAAATTTAATTAATTTTTTCTTTGCTGATGCATGTCTTGCACGTAATTCAATATCAATATATTGATCCGTGATAGCACTAGAACTATGTCCTGCATCATCTCTGACGTGTTCGCGAGGGCGAATTTTCACATCCTCTGAGATTCCAGTATGGCGTAGCCAGTGCACAGTGGCAGCCATTAACATTTCTGCGTCGTCTTTAAATCCATCCATGATCAAGCGCTCGATGGCTCTATCAAAACAACATTGTACAATCCGTCGAATATGTCTTGTGCCTTCTATGGGTCCTTTTCTAAGTGTTTTGGGAATCAGGGGCGCCGACTCGCCAGGCGAAGGGAGAGCCGATAATTTTAAACTAGCACGATAACGTTTTAAGGCTTCTAGCATAGCATTGCTTACGCTAATATCACGCTCTTTGTTACCTTTCCCTACCGTTTTAAACCACCAACTATTATCCATATCCTTATAAAAATGACCCATTTGTGGTATCCAACGTTCGCTTGCTGATAATTCTGAGATACGTAAGTACATGGCAAATAGTGCATTCATAATAAATAATGTGCGTTCATGTAAGCTGGGAGTTTCATTAGCCATGAGTTCAGCGGTTTCAATGAGGTAAGTCCATTGGAGTTCTGATAGTCGACGTATGGTTTTTTTGCCATGATGTTTACGCAAAAATTTACTTTTTTGTCGTATTTGCGTGATAGGATTGCCAAGTATATATTCTTCTTGCCCTAGATAATTAAAGAAACTACTTAAAATAGAAAAAATAGCTTGTAGTGCATGTTGTGACAATACGTACAGCTTGACGTTGGGGACTTTGCCATCTCGATAGAGTTTTTTGCTGATTGTAGCAATAAAAGGTCGCCAAGCGGGATTAGTAATGCGTAAGTTATTCTGATTAATAAAACGTGGAACATGCTTCACTCCGATCCAACTTCTTGGTGGTGCCTGGCAGAATTCAATAAAAATCTCCATGTCATTTCTGCGTAAATCTTTTAGAGATTTTTCTTGCAAGAACCACGCCCATTGTAAAAGGCGTTCAATTTCTCTGCGGTAAGATTTGAAGGTTTCAGCGCTACCGCGATAAGCTAATAAAAAATGGCATGCTTGTTTATAGTCAGCAATAACATCATTAATTGAGATATTATTAGTAAGTTGCGATTGAATTTGTGGTGTTTGCATATCCAGGGAGGAGTTAAGATACTCCAAGGTATCAAACAAGGGAATAGGCGTGTAATCAATATCCATATTGTACTAGTATGCATGGTTTGCTTATTTATTGGTAGATGTTGTTAGTATTAGATATGGTATATTATCTTTAAAATTGCGAATTAACAGTTGTTTTAAGGTTCATAAATACTTAGTGAAACATGAGGGGAGTCGCTGTATTGAGTAATAGCGCGTTAATTTTTATTGGCGCAGGTATTGGTGGAGTCCTTCGCTATTGGGTTGCTCATGGCGTTTATTTTATTCTGGGAAGACAGTTTCCTTATGGCACATTCGTAGTTAATGTCAGTGGGTGTTTCTTGATGGGATTATTATACGTTATCACGCTGGAGAGGCTTGATGGCGCGGGAGCACAACTGAGAGCATTGTTATTAATCGGTTTACTTGGTGGATATACGACTTTTTCTTCTTTTTCGATAGAAACAATTAACCTATTTGAGAGTGGAAATTGGTTGGGCGCATTAATGAATGTTTTACTCAGTACAATCATCTGTATTGTAGCAGCTTGGTTGGGGATTATGGGAGGGAGAAGTCTATGAGAACAATGGATGTTTTAATGGTTAGGGTTTATGTGACAGAATCATCTCATTTATTAAATAAGATTGTCGATTATTTAAGGCGGGAGGTTAAAGTTCGTGGTGTCAGTGTATTTCGAGCGACGGGTGGTTTTGGAGAGTCCGGTGCGCATACATCATCGCTAGTGGATCTTTCTCTTGATTTGCCGCTTATTGCTGAATTCTTTGATGATGATAAAAGTAAAATCGAAAAAGCATTAACTTATTTAAGCTCTATAGTGAAACCCGGACATGTGGTTTTCTGGGATGCGAAAGCTAATATATGAAAGGATAATTTACATCCAATTATCTCTGTGAGCTTTTTAAGTGAATTTGATTGTTATGCGTTTTCCTGAGGAGTCTTTGATAGCTTCTCTGTATGCCTCACTTGCTCTCTCTGGTGGATAAATCATTAGTTGATTCAAGGTAAGTGTTTTTAATTTATTTTCCTCAAAACCCACTTTGAGTTCATCGAGTAATTTCGAATTTTCACTAAAATCCAAAGAGACGGTATTAACCCCAATAATATCTTGGTTAGCTCGATACAGGTTGAACAAGTTAATATTAGCTTCGCGTACATTTTCATGTGCCCCAATTGTGACAATGCGTCCAAATTCTGACAATACTTTTATAAAGTCTTGCCAGTAAATATTGCCTACGCTATTTAATATCACTTGGATAGGATGACCTTTATTTGCCGCAAGAATTTTTTCTAAAAGGTTACTGTCTGCGGAGTTGATGGCATTCCATCCTAGTAAGTTGGCTTTTTCAACTTCTTTGCTTCCTTGCACCAAAGCAATGGCATTACACTTTTTCCAGCTACAAATAGACATGGCGGCACTGCCTACTTGCCCTAGCGCTCCTACCACTAAAACTGTTTCACCTTCTTCAAGGTGTGCGCGTTTTAATAAGCTATAATAAGCAGTAACATAGGGTAGGGGTTGTGCGCCTGCGACAACAACATCTAGATTACTTGGAATTTCCGAAACTTTCTCTACGGACAACTTAATGAACTCAGCTTGTGTCCCATCAAAAGAAATTCCAGCAGCACCGCCCGTCCCCCATACGTTTTTTCCAACCCAATTACTAGGACCTTCAATTACGGTACCTGAAAAATCTCTACCAGGAACTCTTGGTAGCATCGCATGGTCAAAATAACCCATAACAGCTAAGGTATCAGACGGATTAATGCCAGAGGAGATAACTTTTATAAGGCACTCATTTTTGCCAGGGCTTGGCATAGGTTTATCTATCAAATCAAGTTTTATCCCATTCGCCTCTTTGGCGTGGGCATTGACACATAATGTTTTCATAAGACGAGCTCACATTCTTTTAATTGCAGCGAAAGCATCCGTTGTTTCAAAAGGAAAATCTATACTTAAATTACGACTTATTTTTTCCATTACCATTTCTTCTATACTTAGTAGATATTATATATTAACTTACTGCAACCTTGAGAGGCAATATGGGGAAATTTAAAAACTCAATTTTACATAATATTATGAACAAAATAGGCTTATTAACTCTAAGTTTTTGCCATTTATTTCTTGCCTCCCATGCAATTGCAGCTAACATGGGAAAAATGCAGGTTAATGATATTAATATGTATTATGAATTGCATGGGAAAAGCAGTAATAATCCTATTATCTTAATTGCTGGCTTTGCTTGCGATCATACTTTTTGGGCGGGAATTCTTAAGCAATTAACAGAAAATCACGAAGTATTAATTTTTGATAACCGTGGTATTGGGCAGACTGATAGTCCTGATAGCTCTTATTCTATCGAAATGATGGCCGATGACGTTATGGCATTAAGTAAAAAGTTGGGGTTAAAAAAACCTATTATTATTGGACAATCCATGGGCAGTGCTATTGCTCAAAATATTGGGAAACGATATGCAAATCAAGTCAAGAAAATCGTTTTAATTAATACTTTTGAGTATCTAACTAAGGCTCCAGGGATGGCGTTTGAGTTAACAGGTGAATTACAGCGTTTGAATTTACCGCTTACTTATCGTGTACAGTCCATTGTGCCTTGGGTTTTTTCTAGTGAGTTTCTTTCTCAGCCAAATCAATTAGCAAACTTAGTTAAGCTTGCCCAAGATAATCCTTATCCGCAATCTTTAATTGGGTATGAGCGTCAGCTAGGCGCATTAAAAGCCTTTAATTCACGTCCATGGTTACATGAGATTAAGGCTTCTACTTTAATTATTTCTGGTGAAGAAGATATTATTGCTCCATTAGCTGGATCTAATGAAGTACAAAGAGGGATCGGAAGCAACACAAAAATCGTAATTGTTCCAGGAGGTCATGCAAGTCCTATTGAGCAACCAGACAAGGTTGTTGGAGCGATTTTAAATTTTATTGGCAGTTAACTCTAATCATTGCAACATAAGAAATAATCAACTATTGTTGGTCGGTTTTTAGCAAAAGGCAGAATCTCATGCGAAGTGCACCATTCATTTGCATGTAATCGCTTCTTTAACCATCCGACATAATTGCTTAAAAGTAGTATCCTCAGCCTGATCTTTATGCCTAAGCACAAATGCTCTTTGAATATTTTTTTGATTTCTTTGTAAGGGATATTCAATTAATAACTCCTTTGAATTGCGTGCAGCATTTATCTTATGTGCAACAAAATCTGGGATATAGATCGCACAGAGACCTTGTAGAGTCAACTCGATAGCAGTTGACAGAAGATTTACACTATATTTCTTATCGCGAGGATAAATACTTTCTAGCCAACCATCTCTCTCTTTTATTTGTAATGGATTACTAGAAAGACCCATAGCAGGAACCACGAACGGTATTTCTTTAATCTTTTTTCTCTCAAATGCGCCTTTTAAGTGATAGCATCCTAATTGATATTTGCCTATTTCAGTTATCTCAACATTTTCCATAGGAAATGGAGCATATGTTACACCGAAATCAAGTTGTCTAGTTGCAATTAATTGTTCCATATTACCCGGATCAAGATCGAGAAGTGTGATGATATTGTTCTCAAATGGATGGTGCTTAAGTTGCTCTCCCATAGCCACAAGAAAAATTTCTACTGCGCCAATTCTAAGCGTTGATCTTAGGGTATTTTTTTCAACTTTAAATAATTGTTCTTCGTTTTCCAGAAATTCTTTTGCTCGCCTATAAATCTGCAACCCTTCTTCAGTAAGCGCAAGTCCTCTTCCAGCAGGGCGTAACAATACCAATCCCGATTCTTCTTGCAGTAGTTTCATTGATTTTGAAAGACCAGAATGCGTGATATGCAATAATTTAGATGCTTTGGTCATGCTGCCAAGCTCTGCTATAGCGCAAAATTGTCTTAATCGATTTGTATCCATATGGAACATATCATAAACATATTGTCACTTTAATTCAATTATCTAATTAGATATTCTTATTTAAAAATAAGGAGACACCAATGGATTATGAAATTTTTAAATCGATTCCCCATCAACGAGTAGTCAGCAAACAGGCACAAGCTGAAGAAATATTTGATTTATATCAATGCGGCATATTTAAAAATCGATCGTTCGAAGAAAATATCGAGCTAGTCGAATTAAGGCCGGAATCAGAATACAGCCCTCACTTTCATAAAAAAAGTTCTGCGGTGGTTTATGTCATTTCAGGCACGGGATTGTTTCAATTAGGTGAAAATTTGATCGAATATCAACCTGGCATACGAATTGATATTGCGGCCGGAGTTTTACACGGTTTTAAAACAAAAACTCCAACTCTGTTTCTTAGCATTCAAAGCCCACCCATCATTAATCCTGAAAATGGTGAGATTGATTTGCACTATGAAAATGGAGATAAATATGAAGCAAAATCCTAATGGCGGGATACCCACAAATATGGGTTTAGATCATGTGGGAATCGTTGTGCCAAATGCGCAAGAAGCAGCTGATTTTCTAATGGAGGTTTTTGATGCTGAATTTGATTGGGAAGTAAAACGTGAACCTCATCCAACAGCGGGTGAGCGTGGCTGGTCAACTATTTTTGGTGTTCATTATGAAGCTTATATGCCTCATGTCATCATGTTGAAATGTGGTGAATATCCGTTAACACAATATGTAGAAATTTTTGAATGGAAATCACCTGATCATCAACAACTTAATGGTGACAACGGCTGGCATAAATTTAGTGACATTGGTAATAGCTATATTTCTTTTACCGTCCAAGATATTGACAGTGTTGTCGCACACATCAAAAAACATGTTATTCCAAGATGGAAAGGCACGCGTTTTATTCAAGACCCGCCGATGCAGTTTCCATTACGAGGAGAAATTTGCACTTCAACTTTTTTAGTTTCTCCATGGGGTATGTGGATTGAACTGACTTGCTGGAGCAAATCTAAAGAGCGTGGAACAGTGATTAAGGCACAACAGAAAAAAGAAAAAAATAAATATATTGGTCAACATATATATCATCTGCCTACGCCTTCATTTTTAGTGGACTTAGATGTAGTTGATCATAATATTCGTCTTATGACGTCTCGAATTGTTGAATCAGGAATTGAATGGAGAATTCCAAGTAAAGCACACAAATGTCCGGAGCTTGCTAAATATATTATTGCACAAGGAAATGCTAATGGTGTCGTATTACTTACGCTTCATGAAGCAGAAAATTTTGCAAAGCAAGGAATTAACAATATTTATCTTGCGAATCAAGTTGGAGAAGAAGAATTCGAGAGTCTTTCATTACTTGCTAAACAAGTTAAATGTTTAAGAGTTGCTATTGATGATAGCGTTTATTTGCAGAATCTTGCTCAGGCTGTTGAGCGGTGGGAAATAATCACACCGATTGAAGTATTGATCGAATTAAATGTAAATCATGATCGATGCGGGGTAAGTACTATCGAAGAAGCGATTAATCTTGCACGGCTGGCCAAGCAAATTGAGATGAACACGGGTTCGATTATTTTTGCTGGCATAACAGGTTATGAAGGGCATACACCGATTATGCCGCCAATTGAAAAATCACAAGAAACAAAAAAATCGCATGACCTCTTGGCAAAGGCTAAATCTTCAATTGAATCGGCAGGAATAAAAGTTAATGTGGTGAGTGGCGGCGGCAGTTGTAATTACATGGATTGTCTGGATGCAGGTATTTTAACTGAAATACAAGCAGGCGGCGGCGCTTTGTGTGATCTGCTTTATTATCATAAAGCGAATTTAAAAGATTATGGGCACAAGATGGGTGCGTTGATATTAACCCAAATTATCAGTGTGCCATCAGATCAAAGTAGGGCAATAGGTAACGCCGGTTTTAAAGCAGTTGGCTGGCACCCATTTGGCGGCTTGCCAGCGCCACGTGATGATAAGGAATTACGTGTCATTGGATTAAGTGCTGAACATACTAAATTTGAAAAAATTGATAAATCAGCAGTTAATCTTGCACGAGGAGATAAAATTGTTCTAATTCCAGGTTATACAGACGCCATGGGTTTTTTGCATAAAGAAATATATGGCATTCGAAATGATCACGTCGAACATGTATGGAAAACAGTAGATTAAATTTATGAAAATGCCATTAATACTTGAAAAAATGATGTTTGGATTTGCAGAGAGTCAAGTGTTTTTTGTCTGCAATGAATTAAAGCTATTTGATTACTTAATTGATAATGGGATTTCATCACTCAGACAAATCAGTAATGATCTTAAAGTTCCAGAATCCTCTTTAGAACGATTACTCATTTGCGCGCAGTCTATTAAGTTATTAGATAAAGAAAATAATAACTACAAGATAAACCCTGAATGGGTACCGCTTCTATCCAGTAAAAGTGAATTTTATTGCGGTGGTAAATTCACTCATTATTTTAAAACGAGTTATAAAATTTTTGATTACTTGCTTTCTGCTATCCAAGAAAACAAACCGCAGTGGAGCAAAATAGGAAAAAAAGTAATATCACATAATGATCTTAATTCTGTTTACACTGATTTTATTTTTTCAGATGAGAAATCAACAGCAGAATTTTTATCTACCATGTGGGCATCAGGTTATAACGATTCGATTGATTTATGTATGAAATTTTCTTTTTCAGCCTATAAGAAGCTTGTTGATTTAGGTGGTGCAACGGGATCTTTTGCTATTGCTGCATTGCAAAATAATCCTGGTTTAACTGCTATCATAATGGATTACAAACAAGTAAAACCTTATGCAGAAGAAAAATTTAATGAGCTGAATCTAAGTGCTCGAGCAAATTTCTATGAAGGAGATATCCTTAAAGACGAACTCCCAATCGGAGATGTTTATTCAATTGGCTATCTTTTATCAGACTGGCCAGAATCGATGTGTATGACTCTTATTCAAAAAGTATATGAAAAACTGCCAAATAATGGATTGATCATCATTCTAGAAAAACTATTTGATGATGATAAATCAGGACCCTATCTCACTGCCATGCTAAATCTAACTATGCTTCTTGAAATGCATGGTAAGCATAGAACCGCATGTGAATATTTAAATTGGTTACATAACATAGGCTTTAGTGATTCACAAGTTATATATTCTTCCGGTGAAAAGCATATGATCATTGGTGTTAAGAAGAATGCGTGAATCTATTTTAAATTTGGAAAAATTAATTATTAGAACTCCTCTAATACCTTTTTGCAATACGTATTTTGATATTGGATCACGCATTTTTTTGAAGCCTGAAAATTTACAAATTTTTGGGTCTTATAAAATTCGTGGCATTGTATCAGTATTAAAAGAAATTGAACCACATATTTTACAAAAAGGTCTTTGTGTTGCGAGTGCAGGTAATATGGCACAGGCAGTTGCATTTTCTGCCCAGGAATTAAATATTCCATCCCGGATTTATGTTCCTGAAGCTGCTCCTCAAACAAAACTAATGGCAATTCAAAAATTAGGTGCTGAAATTATTAGAATGCATTACGAGGATGTCTGGAAAATTGTTCGAGGCGATATTAAATTGCCTGATGACAGAATTTTTATTCATCCTGCACTCAATCAATCGTTGCTTAACGGGTATTCCAAAATAGCTGATGAGATTATTGATGAAATGCCTGATATAGATGCAATTGTTATTCCATTTGGAGTAGGGGGATTAAGCCTTGGCATTGGTAACAGAATTCAGCAACGTAATCCTCATATCGCGATCTATACATGCGAACCTGAAACAGCATCTCCGTTAAAAAGCTCATTGCAATTAACTAAACCCATATCAATTGATCGTAAGCCTTCTTTCGTGGATGCTATTGGCACACCCGAAGTTTTGCCCCAAGTTTTTCATCAAATAGCATCGTTAGTAAAAGATAGTCTGGTAATTTCTTTAAATGATATAAAACATGTACTGAAAAGTCTTTATTTTAATCATAAATTAGTTTGCGAAGGAGCTGCTGGCTGTAGTTTGGCTGCAGCAATTCAATTAGCGAAACTTGGAAGTTATCAGAAAATTGTGTGTATTTTATCGGGTGGAAATATCGATGACGCTGTCTTGAAACAGTTTTTATAATGGTATGAAAAATAAATACAGTCATTTGACAGACAAGGATCGCATTTTTTTAAGAATCATGCTTGAAAAGCATTATTCTAAAAATAAGATCGCTCAAATTTTAAAAGTAAACCGCTCAACTATCTATCGTGAATTAAAGCGAAATAGTTTTAAGCATTGGAAAACAAATAATGATATTTATTGGAGTGACACAGCCCATCAAAATTATCTTGAGCGTCGCAAACGAAAAAGAAAGCTGGATAAAGATAAAAACCTAAAAGATTACGTTCATGATAAATTAAAATCAGGATGGTCTCCTTGGCAAATTGAAGGAAGATTAAAATCTGAGAATGAAGGCCAATGTGTCATTTCACATGAAACAATTTATCGATATATCTACAGCGATTATGGTATTCGAAACATATTCTTTCAAAAATTAAGGAATCCTAGGGTTCCTAAAGAAATGCTTATTACAAATCGTCCTGATGCAATCAACAAACGTGAGGAGTTTGGGCACTGGGAGTGTGATTTAATGATGTTTAAGCAAGGTATTAAAAGCAACTTGATTACATTGAGAGAGCGTAAATCACGATTTATTATCGCCATTAAAAATTTAAATAAAACAGCTAGCGGAACTGCTTTAACCCTAATTAGCACAGTTAAGAATATTAAAAAGCATATTAAATCGATTACGTTTGATCAAGGCTCTGAGTTCAATAAGTATCAATGGATTAAAGATTGTATTGATACTGACATATATTTTTGTAAACCAGCTTCTCCTTATCAAAAAGGTGCTGTTGAAAATGGGAATGGCGTAATTAGAGCTGAATTACCTCGAGAATATGATGTAGCAAAGCTCAAGCAAAAACACATTGCGGATATAATCAGCGAAATCAACAATCGTCCCTTAAAATGTTTAGGCTATCAAACACCTCAAGAAACCTTTTTGAAGTGGGTAGAAAAGTATTAAACATAAACAGGATTCCTGAAACGCAGTAAGCGGTTATCCACAGATTTAAAACCGTTGACTGAATAAATCAGTAGGTTATCGTGGCTAATGGTGCACTTGGCGTGAGATTCTTCAAAACCGCCCCATGTCCGGTAAGATAGATTACCGGACATTGTTTTCCTCAGGGAGAATCTCACTTCACATGAGTCTCCACCTAACCTTTTGATTTATTCAGTTAGTTTCAGATACCAAGTCCTTTCACTAGGCTGTCAACAATCATATTTATATATTTTTTTTTGTTATTTGGATTGTTTCTGAAAAGGGAAAGATCATCATCTAACATTCCGTCTATACTTGCTACGAGCCAAACTATAACTAATTCAGGAAAATGTATATTTTTAATCATGCTTACTATACTTGCTACGAGCCAAACTATAACTAATTCAGGAAAATGTATATTTTTAATCATGCTTAGCATTAAGCTTGCTAAGTTTTCTATAAGCTATGCGGGAGAACAAAGATGACATCTGATGAAGCCAAGAAATTTGTACAAGAAGTCTTTAACCATACGATTGAAGATATGAATGCTACGGAAGAAACTTACGCCAAATATTTTTCTAAAGATTATGTTCAATATGTTGATGGAAAAACATTAAAATATTATGATTTTATTGCCCACATGAAAGCCCAAAAAAATGTCATGAAATCAGCTAAAGTGACTTTCAAGTATATGATCGCAGAAGGAGATACAGTTGCCACCGTTCATCTTGTAGAAGGTATTAAAAAAGATGGTGGTATCATTGAAGCTCAAGTAAATGCGTTATTTCGAATTAAAGATAAAAAAATTGTCTTATGCGATGAGCTAACACATCTTATCAAAGGCGAAAAATCAGATAGGGATTTAGGCTCGCGTCATTAGAATTGGTAAATTCTAGTGAAGTGCGATCGCCTGCTCACCTATCCCACTAAAAAGCGCTACGGGAGAGGTGATCAGGCGCACGAATATTTACTCTTGATTGTTTTCTTGAGAAAAATGTAAGTAATATCCCTACCCGCTCATAGGGTTTTTCTACATATTATTAATCGATGATGTTTATAAACTTATGCGTCACACTCTTTGAGTTTTACTCTTTTGTATAATATCGTTTATTTCTGCTATACTTATTAAGTGTTAAATTCTTGAAGAGGAAATTATCATGCCACGGGCAAAGAGAAAAGCAACAACTTCTAAGGCAAAGAAGAAAACTGTTGCTAAAAAAACAGTAAGAAAATCCGTTAAAAAGCCAGCAAAAAAAACCACGGCAAAACGTAAGGTAAAACGCTCTAGAAAATAGTAATCTTTATTAAATGGCGACTCATTCCGAGTCGCCATTTTATTTCTGTATAATGAGAGCCGATTGTTTCATTCTTAACATTATCCCAAAACTGCAATAATTACTTACCAACTGGCGTCAATAAAACACCCGTTTTGATGCGAATGAAAAGGGGTACACCGATCACTGATTCCAACCGCTTGATAGCGGCGCTTAGAGAAGGTTTGGCAATCCCAATACGTTCAGCTGCTCTAGAAAAATTGAAGGTATCGGTTAACTCAATAAAATAAGTCAAATCATTAAGTGAAATAGCCATATTCACACATCCTATATATATTTTAGCTATAATGATAATAGTTTTTATTATGTTTATCTATATATAATCCTCATCTATACTATCTGCACTAAAAGAACCTGGAGGATAGAGTAATGACCAAATCAAAATTGGCTATATTGCTTGTTGGCCTGATGACAAGCCTTAGTGCAGCCGCGGCAATCAACCAAGTACCCAACTTAAATGAAGCACGGGCAGAAATTGTAACCCGCTACATTACTGATCTTGGTAGTGCAAATACTCAAGATATCATTAGTTTATTTGATAAAAATGGCACCGTTGTCTCTACCTCAAGAGGATCAATGAATGCAAAAGAATTTTTTAATGCATTTTTACCTGAAATTGTGGACGCAGCAACTGTAATTAATCAAACATTTCTAGGAGTTACGGATGCTGATCGCATGACCGCTCGTTTCCATTTTTCATTCAAGTTAAAAAATGGTGAAACAGGAGAAGGTGAGTATTTAGATGAATTCGTCTTCAATAATAATTCCATTCTATTATCTGAAGTGATTATGTTTGAAAATACCAAGTATAGTCCATTAAAATAAAATAGAGGAAAATGGTATGTCAACAGCACGAATATTAAAATGGGAGAATCCAGAGAAGAAAGTACGGGGATTTCATGTGCATCAGGAATTACCTGAGCAAGATTTTAGAAAAGCATTAGTCATTCAGCGTGAAGAAAAATTTTCTTTTCTAAATCAGCATTTTTGGCATGACAGCTTACCAAGGGCACAGTTGCTTCGCTGATGCTCATAATGACAGCTATAATGATTAGGATTACAGTTGACACTATTCTTGTACTAGTGTAATAGTGCAAGATACTCCATGAAGAGTGAGACAGGAAAGTAATGATGAATGCACGTTTATTAGGGGGTGTTTTGCTTATTATTGGCACTACTATTGGTGGTGCTATGCTAGCCTTGCCTATTGCCACATCGCAACTTGGGTTTGCCTATTCAAGCTTATCACTATTTGTATGTTGGCTTATCATGACCGCAGGTGCTTTCCTTATTCTGGAAGTTAATCTTTGGCTGCCTAGAAACAATAATATTATTTCTATGGCTAAGGCAACGTTGGGGAAGCCTGGCCAGTTTGTTGCTTGGGTTACTTACTTGTTATTGTTGTATTCATTATTGGCCGCCTATATTACTGGAGGCGGTGATTTCTTTCGTAATTTACTAACCCATATTGGCCTGACAGTATCCCCTTTTATTGCTTGCGTGTTATTTACTGTGTTTTTGGGGTATATCGTTTATCAGGGTGTTCGCTGCATTGATTATGTGAATCGCGGGCTAATGTTCGCTAAATTAGGTTCTTACCTTTTGTTAGTAGTGTTTATTTTTCCCTATATATCGCCAAGTAAATTAATTGGAGGTGAGTTAATACATATTACCAATAGTATTACTGTTTGTATTGTCTCATTTGGATTTGCGACTATCGTACCTAGCTTGCGTGTTTATTTCCATGATGATAGGGCCATGCTACGGAAGGCAATTTTAATTGGTAGTTTTATTCCATTAGTTTGTTATATTGCATGGAATTTAACGATTATGGGGGTGATTTCTCGTGAGGGAGATAATGGGTTAATTGCCATGTTGCAATCTGGTCGTTCTACCAGTGAGTTTGTCGAGCAAATTAATGTTATATTGAATAAGCGCATTATTACTGATATTGCTCGGTTTTTTACTTCTATTTGCTTGGCCACTGCTTTTTTAGGTGTGTCGCTAGGGCTTACGGATTTTCTAGCTGATGGGTTCATGGTTGAACGGAAAGGATTTAGTAATGTAATGATTATGCTAGTGGCTTTCGTTCCACCTCTTATTATTGCATTATATTATCCAGGTGCGTTTGTTGCAGCATTGAGCTATGCCGGAATTTATTGCGCTATATTGATGATACTATTACCGGCTTTAATGGTATGGCGTGGACGTTATCATAAGCATATTGCAAATGGGTTTAGAGTTCCAGGGGGAAAGGCATTGTTATTGTTTTTAATGGCTGTTTCAGGGATAGTGATTGTGCTTGGATTATCATCAGTATAGAAGCTAATGCTTTCACTTTATAATGCGGTGGTAACGGCTTTATTGTCTTTTATTTCATGAGTATTACTTTCAACTAATCTATTTTGTTTTGTACGTTCACGCCATTCGTGGGCTATTCTTTTTAAACTGCCATAAGTGATAACTGGTCTGGGTTCGCTGCTATACCATTGTTTTCTTTCCTTTGCAGACATATGAGGCGTTTTAAATCTATCCGCTGATTCCTTTACATCAAAAGGATGGATGTTTCTTCTTCTAATAGGAATATTGTTACCCTCTTGAGTGAATAGGCTAACGGGTTTATTCCACCTTTGCTTACAATGATTATATAAATGAATTTTTATATCACTTATCAAGCCTCTTTCATGTAATGACATTACTGTAGGTAATTCCGCAAGCCAAAAATTATTTGGAACGGTTAATCCGGGAGATTCAGATAATTTTTCTGAGCTTATGTAAATGTTGGCAATACCGAGCGCATATGAGGAAAAAACACGTGACACTGCAGAAGTCAATAAAATGATATAATTATCATATTTTTGCTGTACTGTATGAATTGCTCGACATACATCAAACATTGCTGACACGGAAGGGACTTTACTGTCAGATAGTTCCGTAGATATTTCAAGTGCTTTTTTCTTTGCGGCTTCACCAGACCAAAAACTAACTGGTTTATTAAAAGCTCTTGGTCCAGGGAATCCGTTGTCTTCTAAGTAATGGAAGAGGCCAATGAATTTTTTTGCAATTTCGGTGGGATAAACTGTCCCTATCGACTCACTATCTACTTGAGAGAAATAAGGAAATACATCTTGGCATAGTTGTATAAAATGATCTAATTTATTTTCGATAAAATTGCTTATTTTAGCGGAAATATCAGATTTTTCTTTACCTTCAGGAATGCTGATATAAGTCCATTTAGCGTTTTTATCAAGCTTGGCCAGCATTTCTTTTTTTAAATAAGGTTTAATCTTAGATATGATTTCTTTACGAGTTTGCATATTATTTCCTCTCTATCTTTTTGTGTGCTTGAGAAGAAATAATAGATTGATTTATTTAATAAATAAAATATATTATATTTATAATGTTGATAGTTTTTACTTATGGAAATCGCGAATCAACAGCCGTTTCTAGGATATATATTTTCTTGGAGAGAGGCGTGCAACAACTTTTACATATGGCGATGTTGCTTGTTTTGCATGCTGAGTTGTGGTGCACTGTCGCGAAAGTTCTGTAAGCGCTCTCGCGACAATTTCAACCGCAAAGGCTATTTATTATCCAATATTATTATCTTCTATACGCATCCAAGTTTGCGAGCGGCCTAACAATGGCATGCCAATATAGCCACGTACATTAAGTTTGTCACCCTTATCACTTAATCGCGCTGTGCAATGATAGGTTTTTCCATTAGCTGGATCAAGAATTTCGCCTTTTCCCCATTGATTTTTATCTGTTGCTTTTAAGCCGGATAGAACGGACATACCTACAATAGGCTGATTGTGTTTTTCTCCTTTGCACTTCTCACATACTTCATGCATCTCCTTACCGGGCTGCGGAAACACTTTTATCACTTTTCCTATTAAGCTATTATCCTGTGCTAGCTGTATTTGTATTAATGCTTTGGGCTTTCCACTAACATCATCAATCGTTTGCCACGTACCTACAGGAGAATTGGTGGCAGCATAAGTAGTGATTTGATAACTGGCAATCATTACTATACATGCTATTAGAGTTTGTTTAATTAAGTTCATTGTGAAACTCCTTTTTTTATAGTTAAAATAGAGAAAATTTTATCTCTTACCACTTCTACGGCTGCATGCCCTTCTATTTCCGCGTAACAAGGTGCTTGCGCCATGTGCTTGGCTGCTTGTTGCATATAGTAGTCACGTAACAAAGCGGTTTGCTGATGGTAAATAGATAAGCGTTTACGCACAGTGTCTTCTTGATCGTCAGGGCGTTGTATGAGTGGTTCTCCTGTTACATCGTCTTTTCCTGCTATATGTGGAGGATGGTAAAGAAGATGATAAACACGCCCAGAAGCAGGATGAATTCGACGACCACTTAACCGCTTGATTAATTCCTCTTCATTGACATTAATATCAATAACAAAATCTATATAGATGTGGCGTAGTCGCAATGCTTCTGCTTGTGGAACTGTACGAGGAAATCCATCGAGTAAAAAACCATGAATACAATCGGACTGCTGAATACGTTGTTCAACAAGTTGAATCATTACAGCATCTGGAACTAGTTGACCACTCTCAACAATTTGTTTTACCGTTGTTCCTAATCCAGTTTCATCTTGAATAGCAGCGCGTAACATATCGCCAGTGGATATTTGGGGAATATGGTATTTCTCAGTAATAAACTTAGCTTGAGTTCCTTTACCTGCTCCAGGGCTTCCCAGCAGAATTAACCGCATACTACCCTCCCCTTTTTTCTAACGTGAGTTATTTTATTTCTCCCTAGCCTAATACGCCAGCCTTATCGTGCTGATTATCTAAGCTGTTTAATATACATGCCTTTTTTTGAACAAAAAATGATTTATATTGAAATATAAGATAAAATAAGGTGCTATAATTATTAATGAGTTATTGATTGTAAAAGTTTTTAAGGAGTAATCTCTAGGAGCTACCAATGACATATAGTCGTGCTCTCAGCGAAAGTAACATTGTTTCTAATTTACAACAACTTATAGAACAAGTACCCCAGTCTCGTAAAGAGCATTTGCTGCGTCAGCTAGTAAATACGCTAAAACCTAATAATATTTTACCGAATGATATTTCTAGATTAGAGCCATGCATACTACAGTTAGATTTACAGGCACGCCGCAGAATTTTTAGCGTTGTTTTATTGTCTTTTTCTAATCAAAAGGTGTTACAAGACATAGCTACTGCTTTATATATGGCAATGACTATGGATAGCAACAATGATTTAACTATGCACTATCCAGATGATTTTTCTATTGCGCGTTGCGCATCAGACGATTGGCTTGTTATCTCAACTGCTATGCGTGCATTTCACCTCGTTGCATTGCATGTGTGTCCTGGCAATCAACTAGAATCTTGTGAGGAATCACGTTGGCTAGCGTTGCTAAGCAACATTAGAGATGCAGCGGCAACGCTCAAAGAAATTGCTATTACGGGTGATACATTAGGAAGGTTGCATCCAGTTCGTCGTCATCAATTATTAAGAGAGATTAACAATGGCCGTAGAGAATTTTAGTTTAACAGGATGTGACCTTAGTGCATTAGATGATGATACGTGGCGTGCTACTATTAAAATTATTGGATCTGTTAAGAATTTAGATTTAAGTCATTGTGCGATAGCAAGATTATCTGATGCACGTTTTTCAGAATTAATTGCAGTTATAAAGAGTTCCAGATCTATCCAATTTTTGGATATTTCTTATAATGAATTAGGTAAGTTAAAAGAAGATAAATTAGCCGTATTACGTGATGCAATAAAAGCTTCTTCTATAATTGGTGCGACAGTTTCTGGGCTTGATGAGCTTTTCTATAGCAGAAACGTGCTTACATTAAACCGGGCTATCACGCAAGATGGTAAAGGCGATACAAATGCAGAGTTTTTTAATCGACCTGATATTCGAGCATTACTAGATAGATATCTGGAGGTTCAACAAGTTTTACAGGCCCATCTAGGTAATACTCAACAAAGGAGATTATCAGGTTATCCACTTTTAACCATATTTGCATCCATAATCACTACTGAGCCAAGGGTGGTTGTCCAGGGGGCATCCTATGCGCACGTGGTAGAAAGTTTGCGCGATATACAAGATAAGCTAGATAAACTTATGGGGGAGCATCCATCTACTCCAGCTTTAGAGGCACTTAGCGAACAATTAAAAAGACTGCAAACTCACGCACAACATGCGGCCAATGATTCACCTAGACTTGGCGGTTAATTTTTAGACGGAGTTTACCCTGAGCAAAGCGAAAGGCTCAGGAGGACATGCTTTTTATCATCCATCCACACAGTTTATAAAGTAGCCGTGCACCTACGTTTGCATCCCATTCGGATGAGGAATGACCTGGTGACACTTCATTCAAATCAAAACCAATAATCTGGCGTCCTGAGCACACAACTCTCTTAATAAGATGTAAGGCTTCATTAAATTCCAATCCCCCTGGAACGGGTGTTCCTGTATGCGGGCAAAAACGCGGATCTAAGCCATCAATATCAAAGGAAATATATACCTCATGCGGTAACTGCAGAATAATCTCGTCACAAATTGTGTCCCAAGTAATCCCTTTGAGTTTTTGTTCGGATAAGGAATAATCAAAGAATGTAGAAATTCTATTGTTGTTTTGTTGGATCAGCTCAAATTCCTCCTGACAAAGATCGCGTATACCTACTTGCACGAGCTTAGACAAAGATGTGCTAGCGATAACATTGTACATAATAGAGGCATGGGAATAAGTAAACCCTTCAAAGGCCTTTCTTAGATCTGCATGTGCATCAAAATGCAGTATGCCCATATGCGGGTGTTTTTCTAAGCAAGCTTGAATAGCGCCTAGCGAGACAGAATGATCTCCGCCGACAATACCGACCCATTTATCTTGCACAAGAAAGCGTTTGGTTTCTTGATAAACATATTGGTTTAGATGGCGACTATAGCTATTTACTTCCTGAATTATGGTTTCTAATGACGTATCATCCATTAGACTGCTTGCTTCAATAATTACTTGTGCATACTGACGTGCAATATCATTCCACTGCCTAATCTGCAGAGGTTCTTCTAACATAGCAATACCTGCAGTGAAAAAGCCACCTAACTCGGCATCAAACAAATCAACTTGCTTACTGGCTTGCAAGATAGCTTGTGGACCCTTTGATGTTCCACCGCCGTAAGAGGTGGTAACCTCCCAGGGAACAGGAATTAAGACGAGCGTTGCTTCTTCTACCGTAAATGGTAAACCAAAAATACCCGAATCTTTGCTTGCTGCCGCATTAGGATCAAAATTTTTTAGGTTGCTAATCTTCAAGATACGTATACCCATTCATACCAGCAATAAGTTCTTGTAGATAACCTTGTTTTTCTGCTTCAGGCAATACTGAATGTGTGAATTGGTCGTAATAGGATTGGATAAGCTTATCCGAATCGAAATGCACATAACGTAACACATCTTTTACCAGGTCGCCTGATTCCACTTGTTCTAAGCGATAGCTGCCATGGGATTCTAATACTACATTTACAGAGTCTGTGTCCCCGAATAAATTATGCATATCGCCTAGAATTTCCTGATACGCGCCTACTAGAAATATTCCTAACCAATAAGGCTGTGTTGATTGGTAAGCGGGTAGCGGCAGGGTGGTTTCTAATCCTTGGCCATCAATATAATAATCAATGCTACCATCTGAGTCACAAGTAAGATCTTGTAAGATAACGCGTCTATCCGGCGTGTTATCTAAGCCAGACAAAGGTAAAATAGGAAATACTTGGTCGATTGCCCAAGCATCGGGTAATGATTGAAATAAAGAGAAATTAACAAAAAACTTATCAGCTAATTTTTCATTTAATTCATCAAATATTTCACGGTGTGCCTTTACTTCGCACTTTAGTAGTTCGCGCACTTGCCAGCAAGTAGCTAAATATAATTGTTCAACATAAGCGCGTTCTTTCATGCTCATAATACCATGAAGATACTTGCTATGTGCTTCTTGCATCCAGTAACAAGCATCATGGTAAGCTTCTAGCGCAGTTCTTGATGTTAATGATTGCAGGCCTTCATAGAGGTTTCTCACCAAGAGATCGCTAGTGTCTTCAAGGTGGAATTGTTTAGGTACTTGTACTGTTTCGCAGCCTACCACATTGGTAATTAATACGGCATGATGTGCAGTCATTGCTCGACCTGATTCTGTAATAATATCTGGATGAGGCAATTTATTGGCATCGCATACTTCTTGTAAGGTGAAAACAATATTATTTGCATATTCTTGTAAACTATAATTAATAGAACTAAAACGACGAGAGTGTGTGCCGTCATAATCCACACCCAAGCCTCCGCCTACGTCGACAATTGAAATGGGCACGCCTAGAGCACGTAACTCTGCATAATATCGCGCACACTCACGTACACCCTTTTGAATGTCAAAGATATTGGCAATTTGTGAACCAAAATGAAAATGCAATAATTGCAGCGTATCTAAGCAGTTTTCTTGTTGTAATCGTTCAATAAGAGTTAATGCTTGTGCCACATTCAATCCAAATTTGGACTTTTCGCCGCCTGTTTTTTGCCATTTACCTGATAAAGTACTTCCTGAGCGTAGACGTACACCTAGATTGGGTTTGACTCCGAGTTTTTTTGCCTCATTGAGGACAATGTCTATTTCCGAGTACTTTTCCAAGATAATATGTACACGATGTCCCATGTGTTGGCCGATTAATGCGAGACGAATATATTCTCGATCTTTATAGCCATTACAAATGATCAACGCCCCTGGTTTTTTTGCTAGGGCTAGCACTGCTAATAATTCCGGTTTACTTCCAGCTTCTAAGCCTATTGCATGATCTTGATAACCAAGAATTTCTGAAACGACATAACGTTGTTGGTTGGCCTTAATAGGATAGACTGCAGTATAGTTTCCTTGATATGTTGCGTTGCGGATGGCACTAAGAAAAGCGGTATACATACTGGCAACACGCTGCCGTAAAATATCGGGAAAGCGAATTAAAATAGGCAGAGTAAGTTGTTTAGCTAATAATTCTTTTGTCAATTCGTATAAATTGATAGGTTGAGAATTGTCTTTTTGCAATGGATGTACAACAACATGCCCTTTTTCATTAATATCAAAAAAGCCTGCGCCCCAATGATCAACGTTGTATATTTCTTTGCTGTCATCGACTTTCCAATGGGCGGAAACGGAGTCTTTTGTTTTTGCGCGACTTGTATCCACGGTTAGACACTCACCGCAGAAACGCATTCTGTAAAGATGGCATGATATTGCTTTCCTTGGCGGTTTTTCCAAGAGCCCTTTTCATAGGCGAATCCGGCAATTACCGGTAATGCAATGGTGGCTTCACAAAACACCATTTGTTCATATACAACTGCCACCTTACCCCAAGAGCATGCTTCGCGTAAGGTTGAGCCAGACAGGGCGCCATCGCGTTCATCTGCTACTGTGACTTGAATAGCATATTTATGTAGTGGTGCTTCTACGCCTAGTAACTCCGCAGCTACCACAATATCTTGAGCAAAGTTTTTAGGTACGCCGCCCCCCATCATGAGTAATCCGGTTTCTCCCGCTTTAATTTTTAATTGGGTTAATTCACGAAAATCTTTTACAGAGTCAATAGTAACATGCTGATGGGGGTTTTCCATTTGGTGCATGACCAACCCAAAGCCAGCACTGCAATCACTGAATGCGGGAATAAAGATAGGCAGTTTTTTTGTGTACGCTGAGCGCACAATCGAGGTTATTTTGGGATGATGTTTTTGTAAGTATTCCCCCATTTTATAGACAAATTCACGCGAAGAGTACGCTTGTGGTTTTAATTGATTAGCTATATCTCGAATGGTATGGTCGCAAATACGTAAGTCATCTTCGTTAATATACGTATCATAAATACGGTCAATCGCGAGTTCTTGTAGCATTTCGTCATCAGTATGTGGTGTGCCTTGGTAGTGTTTAAAGCCCAAAGCTTCAAAGAAATCTTGGTCGACAATATTTGCACCGGTGGATACTATGGCATCTATCATATTGTTTTCTATCATATCGACGATAATTTTTTTCATGCCTGCGCTGATAAGAGAACCAGCCAAACAAAGAATAATAGAGCAGGTTTTGTCTGTTAGCATTTGCTCATAGATGTTGGCTGCCCGCGCTAAATTGCGGGCTTGGAAGGCAGTGTTTTGCATGGAGTTAACTAAAGCCTGCCATGAGAGAGGTTGAGTAATGTCAAAATGTTTTACTTCAGACTGAAGTAATGCTGCTTTCGTTGGTTTTTGCTTCATCCCAATCAACCTCAACTATAACCATGTCAATTATTTTATGGAAAATTTAATCGGATTTTAGAGGTTTTTCTCTCCACGTCAAGAACTTTTTTTGATCAAACTGCATTGCAGAAAATACCGTCTATACTAAAAACATGTGGTTTCTATTTATCTGAGGCAATATGTTGTTCCGACGATTTTTTTTACGCCAGAGAACCCCAAAACCACCCGATGAAATACGCGCTATTCAGGAGTGGCTGGGCACGGTATCCCTACTGGATAGATATGCGGGAAGTTATTGTTCTATTAATCAATTAACTCATAAAGAATTCCGGCATTTAATAGCTGAGACCACCCAGGTTTTCTCCTCACCTTATCCTATTAGCTTGGAACAATTACGAGACTTACAAAAACAATGCCAAGGTCTTAAGGGTACAGTAGAGCTATTTGAGAGAGAGATTAATGTAATAGATGAGCTTGTGTCGAGAATAGATGGATTATATAAAAATAGGGTAAAGAAATCCATTCGGTAACTTGGAGAGTGTTACGCTGAGCTTGCTTGTCATCCTCTTCTCTTAATCGGTTTTCTGGTACTCATGTAGTAATGCATCTAGACCCGCTACCCTTGCTATGGTTAATAGTTGCGGTGGCAAATGGTGTAATTGGATTTTTTTATTATGGTATTTGGCATATTTTAGCCATTCTAAAATCAATGCGAGACCTGCGCTATTACTTGATGTTACCCTAGAAAAATCAAGTAATAGTTGAGCTTTGCCATCTAGCATGGGCTGGCTTTTATTCCATACTACTGGGACGGTTGCAAAAGTTAAGTCCCCGCTAATAATAAATTGGGAGTCTTGGTAACAAATAGTAGCTTGCTGCTCAGTCATAGCTAATTTTATCCTTTACCCTTACCTTTACCCTTATTATGCGCTGCTAACCGTTGCAGTAACAGGTTCATGTCTCCTTGCGCAAGAATGTCAGAGAATTGAGAGCGGAAACTTTCTAGCATACTGACTCCTTCTACTGACATGTCATACAAACGCCAATGTCCATTGTTATTAACTAATCGATAAGTTACTGAAATAGCAGGCCCATTAGTGCTAGTAATTTCGCTATTGACTTGAACAGTGCTTTTACCTGCGTAGCCTCCTCGTACAGGGTAAAATTTTACTTCTTGATCTTTGTAAGACGCTAATGCTGAGGCATAAGTGCGAATTAACGTGGTAGTAAACTCCTGTTGAAAGCGTGCCCGTTGTGCTGGTGTTGCTTGATTCCATGTTTGCGGTGGCAGTACACGCTTGGACATTTCTGCTAAATTTGCATAAGGAACTATAATAGTGCGTGCAAGCGAATACACGATACGTGGATTGGTTTTTAATGTTGCTTTATTTACTTTTAATTGAGTTAGCATCTTATCTGCAATTGACTGTAGTAACGTTACGGGATCATTATCATGGATTTGCGCGATTGCTATTGACGAGATTATTATGCAAAGACCAACGATAAGGGTAGAACGAAGGCTACGGCTTTTCATGTTGTTCCTCCTTGTCGGTATTGCCTAATTTATATATAAATTGCCCGATTAGTTTTTCTAAAATAATGGCAGGTTGGGTATATTGGATTTGACTTCCTTGCGCCAAAAAGGCTTGGCTATACATAGGTGTGATCGTAATATAGTTATCGCCTAATAAACCGGCAGTCATAATGCTTGCCGATGAGTCGTCGGGAATGTCGTTGTATTTTTTATATATACGCATAGTTACGATTGCCTTGAATGTAACAGGGTCTAATTCTATACGTTTTACTTCGCCTATTTGTACGCCGGCAATTTTAACGGGCGCTCTTATTTTGAGTTGTCCAGCATCATCAAAATAAGCAGTTACAGTAAATCCTTTTCCAGGGAAAAAACTGGTTAACCCGCTTACCTTGAAGGCTAAAACTAATAAGGCAAGCATAGCAATTAATACAAACAATCCAACTATGCTTTCAATGAATCTCTGTGAGATCATTACCAACCTCTTATCATCATGGCGGTTAATATGAAATCCAGTCCTAATATTGCAAGGGAGGCATAGACCACAGAGTGCGTGGTTGCTATTGCTATGCCTGCGGCAGTTGGCTTGGCATTATAACCTTGATAAACCGCAATCCATGTCACCACAATGCCAAAGACTACGCTTTTAATAATACCGTTGATGACATCGGCGTAGAAATCTACGGAGTCTTGCATATTTGACCAAAATACCCCTGTGTCCAGTCCTAACCATTGCACTCCCACTAAATAGGCCCCATAAATAGCCATTGCATTAAAGACTAAGGTTAAAAGCGGCATGGAAAATACTCCTCCCCAAAAACGTGGAGAAATAATTTGCCTTATTGGATCTACCGCCATCATTTCCATGCTGGATAATTGTTCGGTAGCTTTCATCAAGCCTATTTCAGCAGTTAATGCTGAACCAGCACGTCCTGCAAATAAAATGGCAGTTACGACAGGGCCAAGCTCACGTGTTACACTTAATGCAACCAGTGGGCCTAGTTGCTGAGCTGCTCCGAATTTGGCTAATGTATGGTAACCTTGTAAAGCTACTACCATGCCAATAAACAGGCCGGAAACAATAATAATTAATAAGGATAACACCCCTTCCATATATACTTGCTGCAAAGTTAATGGAATGCTTTTGCGATAGTTGGGTTGACAGCATAGAACCTGGTAAAGCAAAATCCCTGCTTTTCCAAACTCCCTTAGCTCATTAATACCTAATCTACCTAATGCCGTTATAGAGGCGATCATGTGTTACTCCACGAAAAAAAATCCTCTTTTAATTGCTTTGCTGGATAATCAAAGGGGACAGGGCCATCGGGTAACCCTTTTAAGAACTGTTGCAATTGCTTTGTGGGGTTAGTTAACACGTCTTGAGGTACTCCCTGCCCTACTATTTTTCCGTCAGCGATAATATAAACATAGTCGGAAATGGACAAAGTTTCCTGTACATCGTGTGAAACAATAATACTGGTTAAGCCTAGGGTATCATTCAAGGTGCGAATGAGTTTAATTAATACTCCCATAGAAATAGGATCCTGGCCGGTAAAGGGCTCATCGTACATAATTAGCTCTGGATCCATGGCTATGGCTCTTGCTAAAGCAACACGTCGCGCCATACCTCCTGATAAGGTTCCTGGCATCAATTCTGCCGCTCCACGCAATCCCACCATTTGCAGCTTCATTAAAACCATGCTGTGAATCATAGAGTTAGAAAGGGATGTATGCTCTCGCAGCGGGAATGCAACATTCTCAAATACATTGCAATGCGTAAATAACCCCCCGCTTTGAAATAACATCCCCATGCGCATTCGCAACTGGTATAATGCCTTGCGTGATAGTTGGTGTACATGCTGGCCAGCTACGGTAACATAACCACGGCAAGGGGTAAGTTGGCCGCCAATTAAACGTAATAGTGTTGTTTTACCTGTTCCACTGGGTCCCATGATGGCGGTAATTTTGCCTCGGGAAATAGAGATATTGATATTATCAAAAACAACTTTACCATTTCCGTGCTGGAAGGATAACTGGCCGATCTCGACTAAGTGGTCCATGAGTGGGTTGCCTCGACTTACTTGTCGTAGTAGGCATATACAGCTAAGATACGGTATTTTAAGCAACTTTGTCAAATCAGGGCGTAGAATAATGACGCAAGATATTGAAGAATTATGTGATTTACATACGGCTACGGATATAGAGTTATTCTGTAAACTAGGTAAAGCGGTGGTCGAAATTGAAGCAAAGACTATTTATGCGCTTACCCATCGCCTCGATCATCGTTTCGCTAAGGCTTGTCAATATCTTATTGCGTGTTCTGGCCGCATTGTGGTCATGGGGGTAGGAAAATCAGGGCATATTGGTCGCAAGATTGCAGCTACCTTTGCGAGCACTGGCAGCCCAGCTTTTTTTGTGCATCCTAGTGAAGCCAAACATGGTGATATTGGTATGATTACCAAGAATGATGTGGCACTAATTTTTTCTTATTCAGGTGAAACTGAAGAAATTATTTCCATTCTTCCTTTCGTTAAACGCTTAAAAATCCCTGTTATTTCATTAACAGGAAAGCCTTGCTCTACTCTAGCTAAAGCGGCGACTGTAAATATTGATGTGAGCATAGAAAAAGAAGCCTGCCCTTTAGGTCTTGCTCCTACGGCTAGTACGACGGCGGCTTTAGTGATGGGAGATGCATTAGCCATGGCATTGTTAGAGCATCGGGGTTTTACCGAACAAGATTTTGCTCTTTCTCATCCTGGTGGTGCATTAGGTCGGCGCCTTTTGTTACAAGTGAATGAGATTATGCATGTAGGAGATAAGATTCCCCAGGTGGATCATCAAGCATCAATAAAGACAGCGTTGGTTGAAATGACACAGAAGCAACTGGGCATGACAACGATTGTTGATGGTAAAAATCAGTTAGTCGGCGTTTTTACGGATGGAGACGTGCGTCGTGCTTTTGATAATCATGCAGATATCCATAAGACACCCATTTATCAAGTCATGTCTAAAAATCCCAAGATGATAAGAGCTGATGTATTAGCTGCGGAAGCACTAAACATTATGGAAACATATAAAATTACCTCTCTTGTTGTAACGGATGAACAAAATACAATTATAGGTATTGTGCACATTCATGATATTTTGCGCGCAGGGGTGGCTTAATGCATCTTATAGAGAGAGTTAAGCTTATTAAACTTGCTATTTTTGATGTGGATGGTGTCTTAACTTCCGGGGGAATAGTTTATGGCGCTGGAGGTGCAGAATATAAGGTTTTTCACGTTCATGATGGATTTGGCATAAAACTACTACAAAAAGCTGGTATTGAAGTTGCTATTATTACTGCAAAAATTTCTGCTAGCGCTGCAGCGCGCGTGGCCGATCTCGGTATTACGCACTTTTATCAAGGGCAGGAGAACAAGATACCGGCTTATGAGGATATTAAAAAAAAGCTGCAACTAGCTGATCAACAAGTTGCTTACATGGGGGATGACTTTCCTGATCTACCTTTATTACGTCGAGTTGGTTTTGCGGTGACTGTTCCTAATGCACCTGATGTTATGCGCGAATATGCGAATTATATTACTACCTGTCAGGCTGGGCAGGGTGCGGTGCGTGAAGTTTGCGATTTTATTCTTAAAGCACAAGATCAGTATTCTAAGGTCTTACATGCTTATTTGTGTTTATGAGAAACTATTATGTCATATCAAAAAATGATTATAGGGGTGCTTCTCCTTCTTGCGATGGGTTTTTCTGCTTGGTCTTTATTAATAGATGCACACTCTCCTACTGCAGCCACTACCTCCTCTACCACTCTGGATGCTTTTATGGAAGGGGTAGAAGCATTTGTTATGGACCAACAAGGTAAACCCAGCCTTAAATTAGTGACGCCAAAAATGGTTCATTATACAGATAATGACACTACTGATATTTTTTTGCCTCAACTCACTCTCTATCGGCCTGCTCATCAACCTTGGATTATTACCTCGCAATATGCGAAAGCCACTCAGGGTATTAATCAGATTTTTTTCTGGAACAATGTGATTATTCACCATCCGGCTGATTATTCCACGCCTACTACTATCATAAAAACACCTTCGTTATCTGTGTCTCCAGAAAAGCAAACAGCCTGGACGCAAGAGATTATTACAGTAGATCAACCTAATATGACTGTGCGAGCAAAAGGCATGGAAAGTGATATGATAAGCGGTACCATAAAACTTCTTTCGCAAACAAGTGGTGAATATGTTCCGGGTTTTTAAGCAATGCTTATTTTTAATGGTAGTGGTTTATAGCATTTTACCCGTGTTTTGTCTGGCTTTAGATAACGATAAGCCAGTGTATATTATTGCTGATTCTTTTGTTTATAATCATAAAACAGGAGTTCATGTATTTGATGGCCATGTTAAAGTAGATCAAGGGGATGCGCATCTTATTGCTGATCGTTTAGTTACAAAAAGAGATGGTAAGCAGAAGATTCAAGAGGCAATTGCTTATGGAGTTTCTCGGCTTGCTCATTATTGGACAACGCCCCAAGTAGATGTGATGCCATTACATGCTAAAGCAAAAGTAATACGATTTTATCCGCACCGATCTTTGGTAATATTAGAAAGGGATGTATTAGTAACACAAGCAGGGAATAGCTTTAAAGGCCCTATTATTATTTATAATATTAAAAACCAAGTGATAACTGTTCCCCATTCACAACGAGGCCATGCTACCATTGTGTATGATCCAGAAACGCAGAGTTTATCTTCATGAATATGTTACGAGTTTGCCAGCTTAGTAAGCAATACCATGCACAGCCAGTAGTAAAAGATGTGTCACTCGAAGTGAAACAGGGAGAGATTGTTGGGTTATTAGGTCCAAATGGCGCAGGCAAAACCACATCTTTTTATATGATTGTTGGCCTTATTCCATGTGATAGTGGACAAATATGGTTGGGTAGTAAAGAAATTTCTACCTTATCTGTACATGTTAGAGCAAAGCTGGGTATTGGTTATTTACCGCAAGAAGCATCAGTATTTCGTAAGTTAACTGTTGAAGAAAACATCATGGCTATTTTAGAGTTAAGACAAGATCTTGACAAAAAAACTCGCAAGAACATGGCCCATCAGTTATTAGAAGAATTTCATATTACGCATATTAAAGATTCTTTAGGAATTAGTTTATCCGGAGGTGAACGACGTCGTGTCGAAATTGCCAGAGCTTTAGCCATTGAACCGAAATTTATTTTACTTGACGAGCCTTTCGCCGGGATTGATCCTATTTCACTAGTTGATATAAAGCGTATTATTAGCCATTTACGCAACAGAGGTATTGGTGTGTTAATTACGGATCACAACGTTCGAGAAACGCTGGACATTTGTGAGCGTGCATATATTGTTAATCAAGGAAAAATTTTATATGAAGGTACTCCAGATACTATTTTACAGAATAAGCAAGTAAGAGCTGTGTATCTTGGAGAAGAGTTTAATTTATAACGCGAATTCAGGATAAGAAATGAAATTACATATTGTGGGGCGTAGTTTAGAGATTACTCCAGCGCTAAAGACGTTTATTGAAGAAAAACTAGAACGTTTAAAAAAACGTTCTAAACATATTAGTAAAATTAATATTACTTTATTTGTTGAGCATCTTGATCAAACCGCGGAGGCGACAGTTCATCTGGATGGTAAGGAGCTATATGCAAAGGCTACTGCTAATGTTATGTATGATGCCATTGAGGCATTGGTTGATAAATTGGCTGGACAGCTTACTAAGCATAAAGAAAAAACACGGGGATCATAAGCTTTGCAGGAAGTATTCGTGTATTTAGCTAGTGAGTCATTGTATACTAGACGGCAGTTATAATTTGAGAGGAGGTTACTCCCATTAACATGGTACGGCAGCAAATAGTTATTAAAAATAAATTTGGGTTACATACCCGTGCAGCAGCAAGGTTGGTGGATATTGCCAAGAAATTTCAAAGCAAGATTGAATTAGTTTGCCATGACAGAAATGTAGATTGTAAAAGCATCATGAGTGTTATTACACTTGGTGCGCAACAAGGTGCTACTTTTAATTTAGTGGTGTCTGGTGATGATGAATCTGAAGCAACGCAGGCAATTACACAATTAATTGATGATAAGTTTGGCGAAAAAGAGTAGAGACTGTTAACTCAACTTAGGAGATTATACCTGAAGCGTTTCATTTTAAATACCTAAAAATGAAACGTTTCGGGTATAGTAGTCGCAGATGATAAAACCCATATCGCCAGAAAAACAAGCGCTTCTTGATGCTTTTCAACGGCATGTTGATGCCGAGCTTCGGAAAGATTTAGATACAACGTTGGTAACAATGACGTCTGATCCTCATTTAAATAATATCCCTACAATAACCGGTGGGACAGGATTAGAAGGTGTTCGGCATTTCTATAGCACACTTATTCTTTCGGGAAAATTTTTTCCGCCTGATACAGAAATGGTTCCTGTTTCCAGGACTATCGATGAACATCAGCTAGTAGATGAGATTATTTTTAAATTTACACACACAATTGAAATAGGTTGGATGTTACCCAATATCTTGCCGACGGGAAAGCGAGTCGAAATTCCTTTAGTAGTTATTGTGGGATTTTCTAATGGCAAAGTCACACATGAGCATATTTATTGGGATCAAGCGAGCGTTCTTGTGCAACTAGGACTGTTGAATCCCGCAGGATTGCCTATCAATGGTATTGAAACAGCTAAGAAAATGGATGAACTTCGCCAACGCTTGCAACCCCCACTGGTTTCCTAGTCGCCTGCAATTATCATTTCCTCTATTAAAATGGATCCAGTACGAATATTACCTCTGGTATCTATATCTGTGCCAATCTCTACAAGGCGTGGGCCATAAATGTTTTGCAATTTTCCTGCAATAGTAATTTCTTGTACAGGATATTGAATCTCTCCATTTTCAATCCAATAACCGCTTACCCCACGGGAATAATCCCCGGTTACCAAGTTCACACCATTACCCATCATTTCTGTAACTAATAAACCGGTATGCATAGTTTTTAGTAGCTCTGATAACGTTTTTTCCCCGGTAGAAACAATTAAATTATGTACCCCATCTGCATTTCCAGTCGTCATCCTATTTAATTTTCGGGCTGAATAAGTTCCCAATGCATAATTGTGTAATATCCCATCCTTAATAAAGATATTGGGACGAGTGCGTACGCCATCACTATCAAAAGGCGCGCTGCCAAGCCCTTTGGGTAAGAGAGGTTCTTCGTGAATCTGGATATGTGGAGCAAACACCGGTTTATTTAAATGATCCAATAAGAATGAAGACTTTCGATAAAGATTGCCACCCTGAATAGCTGCTACAAAGTGACCCAATAAACTTCGTGCTTCCTCAGCAGCAAAGATAACCGGTGCTTTTCTGGTAGATAAGCGATGAGCTCCTAGGCGGCGAACAGTTCGTTCAGCAGCTTGCTTTGCTACTATATCAATGGAGTCCAATAACTGAGAGTCACAGGCAACAGTATAACTATAATCGCGTTGCATTTGTTCTTGCTGTTTAGCTATGAGTACACAACTTATCTCATGTCGTGTAGCTAAATACGTGCCCAAGAACCCTAAGCTGTTTGCATACACATAAGAGCCTTCTGCAGTGACAATATTCACTCCTTCCGTGTTAATAATACGTTTATCTTGTGCTAATGCTTTTGCTTCGCAGTCGCAAGCTAATTGAATGGCTTGTTCAACTGTAATTGACCATGGATAGAATAAATCTATTTCCGGGCAATCAAATGCAAGCTCATTGGGTTCTGCTAAGCCTGAATATGGATCTTCATCAGTAAAACGAGCGATATGATGAGCAGCTTCTACGGCAGCACGAATAGCTTCTGGGCGCGTGTCAGATAAGCTAGCTGAACCGCAACGCTTACCTAAATATACAGTAATTTCTATGGATTTATCTTGATTATACTCAACAGTCTCTACATCACCTTGACGGGCTGTTACAGAAAATCCCTTACTGCCATGTAAAATCACTTCAGCTTGACTAGCTCCTAAGCGGGAAGCTTCTTGTAAGATAGTTAAAGCAATGGTTTTTAGGTTAGACTGTGTATCTTTCATTGTTGAGTTCCTCCTACGGTTAATGCATCAACACGTAATGTAGGTTGACCCACACCAACAGGAACACTCTGCCCTTCTTTTCCGCAAATACCGACACCAGAATCCAATTGTAAGTCATTGCCAACCATGGATACTTTACTTAACACATCTGGGCCATTACCAATTAAGGTGGCGCCTTTAACTGGGGCGGTAATTTTCCCATTTTCAATTAGATAAGCTTCACTAGCAGAAAATACGAATTTACCTGATGTGATATCTACTTGTCCGCCACCAAAATTAGCGGCATATAATCCTTTTTTTACTGAAGCAATAATGTCTTCTGGTTGTGACTCACCCGCAAGCATGAAAGTATTGGTCATTCTTGGTAATGGCAAATGCGCATATGATTCTCTACGGCCATTACCTGTAGATAGCATATTCATTAACTGCGCATTACGGTTATCTAGCATGTAGTTTTGTAAGATGCCGTTTTCTATAAGCACGGTACGTTGGGTAGGTGTGCCTTCATCATCGATATTTAATGATCCACGACGATTAGCTAAGGTACCATCATCTACAATAGTGCAAAGTGAGCTAGTTACTTGTTGCCCTATTCTCCCACTATAAATAGAAGTTCCCTTGCGGTTAAAGTCTCCTTCTAAGCCATGCCCTACAGCTTCATGTAGTAACACACCTGGCCAGCCTGGGCCGAGTATTACCGGCATAGTCCCCGCTGGGGCATCAATAGCTTGTAAGTTAACTAATGCTTGCCGGACGGCTTCTCGCGCATATTCAAAGGCTTTTTCTTCTTGTAAGAAGTATTCATAATTAAAGCGTCCACCGCCTCCGGCATAGCCTTGTTCACGCCGTCCATTTTCTTCCACAACCACGCTGATATTCATGCGCACTAGAGGGCGTACATCACCAGCCACATGGCCGTTGCTAGCCATCACTAATACCGTTTCATATTCGCCGGCCAAGCTGACATTGGCTTGTATTACCCTAGAATCAAGCTGTCGCACATAGGCGTCTACTCGTTGTAGTAAGGCTGTTTTTTCATTTTCGCTTAATGAATTGATTGGATTTATTGGTAAATATAACTGTCGACTTGGAACCCGTTGCCAAGCTTTAACTATGTTGTTGTTACTATTATGAACAATGCTACGGGCTGCTTGTGCAGCCCGCTCTAAGGCTGGAAGTAATATATCGTCGGCATAAGCAAATCCAGTTTTTTCTCCGCTCAAGGCTCTTACTCCAACTCCTCGATCAATATCAAAACTTCCACCTTTAATGATCCCATCTTCGAGCGCCCATGATTCTGAATAGGTGGATTGAAAATAAAGGTCAGAATAATCAATGGAGTAGCTTAATATGCTATTTATTACTTTATATAGTTGATTATCCGTTAAGCCACTGTTCTCAAGTAAATCATGGTGTGCAATATCAATTATATTAGACATAGAGTTACCTACTTATATACAATCCTAAAGCTCCAATAAGGTTCCTGTTGTGAATCAAGAAAGAATAAGCGCGAGTAAACACCATCTCGCGCTGAGGGTCAACTAACTTAAACTTTTACTTTAATTCCACACCCATATCTGCATAAAAAACGCTGATATTTTTAAATATAGCCCATTTTTTAATATGATTGGGAATTTAAATGATATTAAACAATTATAGCGGGGGTTGTATGCTAATTTATTGATAAGTAAAGTTAATTGATCACAACATTGCCTAAACGAGTTGGTGTTTTATGCTTATGCAACACGGTGGTTTCCTGATGAATTGTACTAACGCTAATTACTTATTTCGCTTTGCATGTTTACACTACTAGCGTTTGTGTGCGCAGCAGGGGATGGTAGTGTTGCTATATAAGGTTCTCCATGTACATAAACCTCGTGTTGAGCATAAGGGGGTTTAATACCGTGTTTAGAAAACTCATCCCATATAGCAAGTAATACAGTTGATCTAACGCCTATACGTGATTTTACTCGCCGAATATCAATAAAATAACGTATTTCAAATTCCATTAATGCGTCATTCATTTCTTTTAATAGCACTTCCGCAGGCGGATCTTTGAGTAATTTTTCATGGTTAGCTAATACCGCATGAATAATCACTTGTACCGCATGTGGATCGTCATGGCGATTAATTTTTAATGGTATTACTGTTCTGACAATATTATCTTTAGCTGTCCAGTTAATAAAGGATTTGTTAAATATCTCTGCATTGGGAATTGATACATCCATATGATCCCAACTTCTTACTGTTATTGCACGGCTACCAATATGCATGACCTCGCCTTCGTGCTCATTTATGCTCACGATATCCCCTACTCGTAATGGCCTTTCGATTAGAATAAGAAATCCACAAGCGAAATTATTAGCTAAATCTCGTAATCCCAAACCTACACCAAATGCCAACATACCTGCTACTACAGCTAAAGCCCTAAAGTTAATACCTAATACATCCATAGAAATGAACACACCAATGACGATAACTGTATATTGGCTAAGAATCGCAATGCTATTTCTTATGCCTAAATCTTGGGTGCGGGATAACAAGAATCGATAAACAAATTCTCTAGCCCAACGCGCGGCCCAATAAAATACAGAAATTACACAGGACACTTCTGCTATGTTTAATAAGGTGATTTCTGTATTTAATATACTAATTAATCGATAATGCAATAGGCTGGATAGTTTTTGGGTAATGGGAGATTGCATATCCCAACCATATAGGAAAAATAATAAAGCCCACGATGAAAAAAATAAGATGATGCGTAGCACTTTATCGCAAGGTTTAAGAAATGCTTCGGTCCATAACCAGCCGTTATTCAGGTGTTGAATAAACAACATAGAAAGACGTTCCATGCCGTCTGTTAGTAGACCACATACTAATAAATAACCGATTAGTACTAATAAAAATACACTCTCATACCAGGAGATGGTAAAGACAAGATTTACATATCCAAAAATACCCATTAATGAATTTACAAGTAAAATGGTAGGTAATGCAAAACCAAGTAATCGTGTGATGGAGCGAAAATAAGAACGTGCCTCATCAATATGTGGCAGGATGGTATGTAATATAACATCACGAGATTTGAAGAGCACTAAAGATACTACCAATAAAAATAACAAGAAAAGTTGATCTGACAGTTCTCTAATGCTATAGATGAATGGTAATTGATGAATGAATACGGATATGGCAGTGACTCCGCCACCAACTAAAAATAGCCACTTTAATCGATGATATAATTTTACATCATGGCCATTTCTGTCGTGTACGGTTTCTACTAACCATATCCTAGAAAAAGTAGCTGCAATCTTAAAACAAATCCAGACCATAGTTAAATCAATTAACATGTCAACTAGTTGCATCGGAATTTTAAAATACCACAAAAACACTACACTATTAATTAATGCAACAATGGGAGCGAAGTTACATAATAAACAGTAAAAAAATATTTGTTTGATATGCGCATGTGTGAAATGCTGATCAGTTACCAAAGAAAGCCTAGATAGTAGGCGACTCATTAAATAAAAAACAATTACACAGCCTATCTCTAGTAGACTGAACAATAACCACTTATAAATGCTAGCGGTACGGCAGGTTTCGATAATATTTAGAGAAATGTTTTTGAATAATTGCAAAGTTAGAGAGGGAATAATTAGCGCTTCTCTACCCAGATCTAACCACATTTTTGTGCCAAAACTAGGTAACCCTTGTCGAGAAGAGAGCTCATGTTGTAAGGATTTATCTAAGAGCACTCGGACTCGAATAAGATACTTATTGAGGTCATTAACGGTACCGATTGATGCTTTGTATTGATTTTCTAGTATGGTTAGTTTTGCAATATACGCTTGGCTTTGCTGATTGTTTTTTTGTTTTTCTCCTGTGGTAATGAGTAATTTATTTTTTTCTATAATGTTTATCCTTGATAGTAATAAGCTATTCACTCGGCTTAACTGTTTGCTAATTGATTGGAATTGATTGCCCATTTCATTCAATAATGTGATGGAGCTGCTGCGTAAAATGGCTAGGCGCATTTGTCTAATTTGATCTTTGTAGCGAGCAATAAGAATTTGCAGATAAAAAAAGTTGGTATTCTCATTAACATAGAAAATCTCATTCTCAAGTATATTTATTTTTTCTTGGTGTGTGGGGCTGGTATGGGTTAATTCGTTTTGTAAGGTACCCAGGCGTTGCAGCCATTCATTCTGTTTTTGTTGTAATGCCATTTCATTTTTAACTTGCTCTTGCTTAATTTGTAGCATGCGTTGTGATTTAAGCAGCATATTTACTTGGGCGAGCTTTTCTTTTTGTAGCTGTAAGATGTGTTCCTCCATGTTTTGTAAATTCTGCAATGAGTTGAGGCGTTCTTTTTCTAGTTGTAAAAGCTTTTTCTGATAAAGCAGTTCTATGTTTAATTGATTGCGAGCTGTTTCGTTGCTTTTACCTTTTAAGCCAAAGATCGTGATAGCATTAAGCTGGTTGGTAATCTCTTGGATATTTTTTTCCAGCCAGCCAATGGTTTGCTGGGAGTCACCTAGTTCAATAGTGGCGCTATCTAGGTTTGATTTTGCAATGGTAATGGCTAGTTCAGTTTTTTCTAATAACTCCTTGTTAACGCCCTCTGCTGGCAGTGGCATAGCCGATTTATTTTGTTGTTTTTCTAGGGTGCCCAATTCAAGCTTGGTTTGATTTAGCCTATTTTTTAATGAAGTAATTTGTTGAGAAACCAGTTGAGTTCGCCCGCTATCAAGATTTTGTTCTGTAGGTTGTAATGGATCAGCATTCACTATATTGGTAAATAATAGTGACATAAAAATAGCAAATCCTAAGCCAAGATTATTTTTATACATAATCTTTCCAATAATGCAGAAAAGGGATTTAATTTTGTGTGGCCATGTTTGCATATTGTGTAACCTGGTTGCGCATAAAATATAATAAAAATAATGATGGAAAAGATAATGCAAAGGACCATAAATAAAAGTTAACCCACCCTAAGTAAGTTACCATGGTAGCAGCTAAGGGACCTAAGAAAATACGCCCACAGGAGGCTATCGCGGACATAAAGGCAAATTGTGTTGCGGTATATCGTAGGTTACATAGTGACATAAGAAAGGCGAGAAATGCTGCTGCACTCATGCCGCTACAAAAATTCTCAGCAAATATGGCTATTATCATCACGAAATATTGTTTGCCTAAGCTTGCCAATAGGGCGAATAATAATGTAGATGCGGCTTGCATGATACCAAACCAAAATAAACAAAAATACAAACTCTTTCTTGTTAGCAATAGACCGCCAATCAATGCACCAAGAATGCCAGCAATCAAGCTGTTAATCTTATAAGCAATGCCGACTTCGGTTAACGAGAATCCTAATCCATGTAATAAAAAATTACTCATGAGAGATAAAGCCAAAGCATCACCGAGTTTATAAAAAATAATAAATAATAATAACAACATGATTTGGTCGCGTTGTAGCAAATTTAAAAATGGTTCGACTATGGTTGCTATAAAGCCCTGTTTGGGCAAGGTAATTTCTTTAGGTTGTGGAGAAAAATAGGTACCTATCATTAGTACAACCACTAAAAGCGCCATTCCTTGGTATGTTAAATGCCACCCGCAATAGTCAGCTAAGATCAATGCTAACCCACCAGAAACTAAAACTGCCATCCGGTAGGCGAAAATGAAATAAGCAGATCCTAAACCTCGCTCTGTAGGTAATAAAATTTCTGCACGATAAGCATCAATAGCCACATCTTGAGAAGCTGAAAAAAATGCCACTAATAATGCCACTAAACCCATGACTGTTGCTTTTGTATGAGGTTGCATATTGGCTAACAATAAAATACTTACGCATAGACAACCTTGCGTAAGTAATATCCATCCTCGGCGCCGACCTAGAGGGAGCACAATCTTGTCCATAAGAGGCGCCCACAGGAATTTCCATACATAGGGCAAGCCGATTAATGTTAATGCCCCTACTGTCATCAAACTGACGCCTGCTTGGGTAAACCATGCCTGTATAGTGGAGCCTGTTAGAGCTAGTGGTAATCCAGATGCGAAACCTAAATATAGCATGGCAAAAAGACGTCGGTTTATAACCCACCGTGCTTGATTCATTTTAAACACCTAAAAGTGAAACGCTTCAAGTATACATAAAAAACTGTTTAAATTTTATCATAAATCACGAGTTTTTTGTAAATAATTTGGGTATGATCTATAAACCTTAAGAGATTTTTTACAGAGAGATAAAGAGGTATAAGGCTTATGACTATTAGTATATTTAATCTGTTTTCTATTGGTATAGGCCCATCTAGCTCTCATACTGTAGGTCCAATGAAAGCGGCGCGTGCTTTTACGTTGTCTTTGCAAGAACAGTGCCAATTTGATGCTGTGCAGCATGTGCAAATAGAGTTATTTGGCTCTTTGGCCTTTACGGGTAAGGGGCATGGTACTGATGTGGCTATTTTATTGGGATTAGAGGGGCAAGCACCTGATACAGTGAACCCTAGTCAAATTAGGCCGCGAGCGCAAGAAATTATTCATGAGAGTAAGTTACACCTTGGGGGGCTACATAGCATTTCTTTTAATTATAATAATGATCTTATTTTTAATTTTAATGATCTGCTGCCAATGCATACCAATGGTATGCGGTTTAGCGCATATGATCAATCTAGAAAATTATTATTTAGTAAGATTTATTATTCTATTGGTGGCGGATTTATTCTTGATGAACAACAAGTTGCACAAACTCAGATTGTACCACCCTCTTCTTTCCCCTATCCTTTTCAGAGTGCGAAAAAATTATTGTTGTTATGTGAGGAAAATAATCTTTCAATTGCAAAGATTATGTTAGCCAATGAATGTACCTTACGAGCTATTACAGAGGTAAAATCAGGTCTTTTACACATTGCTAGAGTGATGCGTGAATGTATTGAAAAAGGCTCCCATGCGAGCGGTATTTTACCGGGTGGATTGGCGGTAAGACGTCGTGCTCCAGAACTCCTGAAAAAATTACAATGCAAAGGTAAACCCTCTTCCCATGAGTTTACCGATAGCATGGAGTGGCTTAATCTTTACGCTATTGCAGTTAATGAAGAAAATGCAGCAGGTGGGCGAGTGGTTACGGCGCCGACCAATGGTGCGGCAGGAATTATTCCGGCTGTGCTGCATTATCATCAAACCTTTTACCCTCAAGCAACGGAAGAGAATATTATTACTTTCCTGCTAACAGCCGGGGCTATTGGTATTTTATATAAAAAAGGGGCATCAATTTCCGGTGCCGAAGTGGGTTGCCAGGGGGAAGTGGGGGTGGCTTGTTCTATGGCAGCAGGAGCATTAACCGCTGTATTGGGAGGAAGCATTAAGCAAATTGAAAATGCTGCTGAAATTGCTATGGAACATCATTTAGGATTAACTTGTGACCCTATTGGTGGTTTAGTGCAAATTCCCTGCATTGAACGCAATGCGATGGGAGCAGTCAAAGCAGTTAATGCAGCCAGATTAGCCTTACTGGGAGATGGAGAGCATTTTATTTCTCTTGATAAAGTGATTGCAACCATGAAGCAAACCGGAAAAGATATGATGACTATTTACAAGGAAACGTCTCTAGGTGGCTTGGCGGCGAATTTGCCGGAGTGTTAATATATACCCGAAACGTTAAGTACAGGACTGCTCTATACTTAACGTTTCCGTTTGCGCTGCTTACGCCATTTTTGCATTTGCCATAGGGTAAAGATAGGCCCAGATAATGCATAAAGAAAGAAAACAGCAAATAGCACCTCCGGAGGCTCTAATGCTATCGCAGTTAAAATAACTACAGTTACTACAATGGTGAAAAAAGGTACCCGTCCTTTAAAGTCGATAGTTTTAAAGCTATGGTAACGAATACGGCTAATTTGTAACCCAGCGAGGAAAGTAGCGAGCATGGTAACTATCAATGCAATGCCTAACCCACTTGTTTCATATGTGAATCCTAACCACACGGCTCCTGCTACTACACCGGCAGCAGCTGTACAAGATAACCCTTGAAAATAGCGTTTATCTAAATCTTTGGATTGAGTATTAAACCGTGCCAAGCGTAATGCCGTTGCTGCTGTATATAAAAAACTAACTAACCAGCCTACTTTACCTAATGAAAACAAAGACCAACTATAAATAACCAATGCGGGTGCTATGCCAAACGCGACCATGTCAGACAGGCTATCATATTCAGCCCCAAAAGGACTTTGCGTATTGGTCAATCGTGCAACGCGACCATCTAACCCATCCGCAATCATAGCGATAAAGATGGCAATGGCTGCAACCTCAAAATATCCCTTCATGGCTGCAACAATGGCATAAAAACCTGCAAATAATGCTGCAGTAGTGAGTAAATTAGGTAAAAGATAAATACCGCGAGGAGTAACTTTTATGGGGGGTTGCTGAGGTTCCATCATTTGCTATACCGGGCTATAATTTATTCCAATTTTACTGATAGTTGTCCTGGTTGTCCACCTAATGCATAAATTATGAACGATTAATTAAACCCTATCTTTTCCTATTATGCCAAAAAGAACTGTTATCGAAAGCAGAGAATAGTTACGATAAATCGATAAAATTAATGTTGTCTTAAGCAATCTAGCCTAGAATTCTTAAGTGATTAGTTCAAAATATGAACAGCATTGATTGTTATGTAGTGCTTACAGCGCGGGAGTAGATACATGTCAGCGTCACGTCAGCTACCTCAAATCGAAGTATCAGAAAGAGCTAGATTAGTCATTAATGAGAGTGATGCGTCTTCTTATGGGACAGCGACAGATAATGTTGTAACATCTACCCCTCCAAGTATATGGCGACGGCTAGGTAACGGCCTAGCTAGTGGTTGCCAACGTGTAGCTGGAGCTACTCGTTATGTTTGTGCGCATCCTGCAGAAGCTGCTAAAAAAACTGCCACAGCGGTATTATCCGTTGCCGCAGCAGCACCTAATACTGTCAGTGCTTTTTTTGCTCCCAGTAAAACAGATCCTAGCCAAGTAGAAAATCTAAGTACATGGTGGTCGGGGTTATCATTAGGTAAACAAATTCATTCTATTGCTAATGGCGCCGCATCTGCTGTTGTGAATACGATTATGAATGTGCTGTTTTTTCCTGCTGCGGCCAGGCGTTTATCAAAAATCATTCCTAAAACCTTTAAATCAGGACGGGATTTTTGTCGTAGCTTAGTATCGCTTATTGGTGGTGGAGCAGGTGCAACTGCGGCAAGCGGTATTGCTTATTCTGCATTTTTATGGCTTGGCATGCCTTTTGCAATCGGTGCTGCAGTTTTCAACTTTCTTATTTATTTTGCTACGCGTTTTGTAGGCATTACCAATACAATCAAAAAAGTAAAACATTTCTTAAACCCAGATCTGCGCTTTCAAAAGCGTTGTGTAGAATTATTAAAATTCCTAAACCCTGAATATAAAGGGCAAATTAACGATTTTATCACCCACTATACTAGCAACCCTTCCGAAGCAAGTTTTCGGGATTTATTTACTGAATTAAATAAACTTTGTAATGAACGTGGGTTTAATAACGTGTTTAGAAAACCCAATAAAAAAGAAAAATTAAAAAAATTCTTAGGCATACTCTTTGATATTTTATTGCTGTTACCTATTATCCCCTCGTCATTTATATCATTTTCGCAAAAGGGATTTGATGGCATACAAATGTTTGATAAGCTGGGTGGCGGTACTACCATTGCTAATTTACATATATGGGCGAAACGGGCAATAGGATTTATCCCTGGTTTGGTTTCTACTATTTTTTATACTGCAACCACTTTAGATTTACGCCCTGCATTGGTTCGTACCTATGATAAAGTTCGTCGCAAAAAAACTCGTATCATTCCTGTTGCGGCGTTGATGGGGGCTAATGCATTGTCTGGAGCCTCACAAGAAGGCATAGCAGGCGCTATTGCATCTAATCCAGATAATCTTTATGGCTTGCAGCCTCCAAGTCAATCTACATTAAGTCAAACTTTTGTGGGTTGCGCAGCTACTGGAGGCGCAGTAACCAATGCTTCTTCTAATTTTCAAAAATATACAGATGTGCCAATATCTACTGATGTCACTGCGGCTACAGATGTCAATGATACTCGCAGCGCCTTAGATCGCACCATTGAGGTATGGGGGCGACGGGAAGCTAGTGTACCTAAAATACCTGAAGAAGGCTTACCGTTGCATGCAGCGACCGCACTTAATGTACCTCGCAAACCTAATGCACGCCTTTCCCATAATACGGTTGAGGCTATAAGGCGCTTAGGAATGTTCCAACAGCCCCAACAACCAGCTCCACCACCACCGCCATCTGGGAGCGATAATTCTTACCAGATATTGGAAGTATAAATAATCCATAGCTCCTTACTAGCTTACTCTTGATATCTTTAGCGTAATACAGTATCTTGTATTTTAATAAAGGCAAACAACTATATATAGTGGTTTTGCCTTGTCACAAGTTGCACAACCACCGTCCCCGAACAGCAAATATTAAACAAATCTTTTTCTTGGAGCACAGTATGGATACGCCGACATTATCCACATCAAAAACTCAACCCTACACACCAATAGATAATCAGGATTTGGTTACTACGGCTCCAGGAATATTAAAAGTTATTCGTCGTAATGGCACAGTCACACCGTTTGATGCTAACAAAATTACTACGGCTGTAAAAAAAGCGTTTTTGGCAGTTGAAGGAGATGCTGCGTCTGGCTCAGCAAGACTCTACGAAAAAGCCTCTATTTTGACCAGAAAGATTGCAGATACCTTTGCTCGACGTTTGCCAAGTGGCGGCACTTTACACATTGAAGAGATTCAAGATCAAGTTGAATTAGAACTCATGCGTACTGGAGAGTACAAGGTAGCCAAAGCATATGTTTTATATCGCGAAGAGCGCCGTAAAGTGCGCGCTCAAGAGCAACAGCAAAAAGCAGCAGATAGTCATTTTCCTATACTTCAAGTTACATTAGATGATGGCCATGTTTCTCCTCTTGATTTTCATGCCTTATCAAGACAGGTACAGAGCGCTTGCATAGATCTTAATGATGTTTCTCCCGAACTAATTATAGAAGATGTTAGGCGCAATCTTTTTGATAAGGTACCTTTTCGTGAAGTGGGTCGCGCATTAATTATGTCTGCTCGCACATTAATCGAAAAAGAACCACAGTACTCCTTTGTTGCGGCACGATTATTGCTCGACACATTGCGTCATGAGGCTTTACATTTCTTGGGGTTACAAAAAAATGTATCTTTTGAAGAAATACAGGCGTTTTTCTCTGTTTATTTTAAGGCTTATTTACGTCGTGGCATTGAATTGGAGTTAATTGATTCTAAATTAGAGACATTTAATTTAGATCAGCTTGTTACGGCCATTCATTTGGAACGTGATTTACAATTTACTTATCTTGGCTTACAAACCTTATACGACCGTTACTTTCTTCATTCAGAAGGGATACGTTTTGAATTACCACAAGCATTTTTTATGCGTGTAGCTATGGGGTTAGCTAGTAGAGAGAAAAATAAAGAACAACGTGCCATAGAATTTTACCACTTATTATCTTCATTTGATTTCATGAGTTCTACACCGACTTTATTTAATTCAGGAACATTACGCCCCCAACTTTCTAGTTGTTACCTGACAACTGTGCCTGATGATTTAGAGGGAATTTATAATGCCATTCGAGATAATGCATTATTATCTAAGTACGCAGGTGGATTGGGCAATGACTGGACCAATGTTCGTGGCATGGGTGCGCGCATTAAGGGAACGAATGGTAAATCTTTAGGAGTTGTGCCATTTTTAAATGTAGCCAATGCTACTGCGGTAGCGGTTAATCAGGGAGGAAAACGTAAGGGTGCCGTTTGTGCTTATTTAGAAACTTGGCATAAAGACATAGAAGAATTTCTTGAGTTACGTAAAAATACTGGCGATGAACGCCGCCGCACCCACGATATGAATACCGCTAACTGGATCCCTGATTTATTTATGAAGCGTGTATTGGAAAATGGTGAATGGACTTTGTTTTCTCCTAATGATACCCCTGACCTACATGATTTATATGGCGCAGCATTTGAAAATGCGTATATTGCTTATGAGAAAAAAGTAGCACAAGGCCAGATTAAAAACGTGAAAAAAGTCCTTGCGGTTACTTTATGGCGTAAAATGTTAACTATGTTATTTGAAACTGGACATCCATGGATTACATTTAAAGATCCTTGTAATTTACGTTCCCCGCAACAACATATTGGTGTGATTCATAGTTCTAACCTATGTACAGAAATCACCTTAAATACGTCTCTTGAAGAAATTGCCGTATGTAATTTAGGCAGTGTTAATTTAGCTGCCCATATCATGGAAGACGGCTCACTAGATCAAGTAAAATTACAACGCACCATTAAAACAGCAGTACGTATGTTAGACAATGTCATTGATATTAATTATTATTCCGTGCCCCAGGCGAAAAACTCTAACCTTAAACACCGGCCAATTGGATTGGGCATTATGGGGTTTCAAGATGCTCTTTATACACGGCGTACACCCTATGCTTCTCAAGAGGCAGTGGAATTTGCAGATAGCTCAATGGAGTTGATTAGTTACTATGCGATTACTGCATCAACAGATTTGGCGGAAGAACGTGGTTCTTATACTACATTTCAAGGTTCACTTTGGAGCCAAGGTGTTCTTCCTGTCGACTCTATTAATATTCTTCAGAAACACCGTGGAAATTATTTAGAGCAAAATAATAAATCCACGCTGGATTGGGATGCATTACGTAAACGAGTAAAAACAGTAGGCATGCGTAACTCTAATATTCTTGCTATTGCACCCACGGCTACTATTTCAAATATTTGTGGCGTGTCGCAGTCTATAGAGCCTACGTATCAAAACTTATTTGTTAAATCAAATTTATCAGGTGAATTTACCGTGATTAATCCGCATTTGGTGGCTGATTTAAAGCGCTATCAATTGTGGGACGAGGTGATGGTAAATGATTTAAAATATTATAATGGGAGTGTAATGAAGATTAATCGTATGCCCCAAGAGTTAAAAAATCTTTATGCAACTGCTTTTGAAGTGGATCCAGCGTGGTTGGTTGAGGCGGGTTCACGGCGGCAAAAATGGATTGATCAATCTCAGTCACTAAATTTGTATATGGCACAGCCATCAGGTAAAAAGCTAGACCAGCTTTACCAGCTAGCCTGGATACGCGGTTTGAAGACAACATATTACTTGCGTAGCATGGGAGCTACCAACACAGAAAAAGCCACGATAGACGATCGCGCGCTGAATGCTGTACAAGTGGATATGCCTCCCAAAGCATGTCTAATTACCGATCCTACTTGTGAAGCATGTCAATAAAAAAAGCCCAGGAGAAAAGCCATGACAGTGATATTGGATCCTATTCAAGCATCTCCTACTCATGTTGATGCAGTAGCGGGTGGAATAACAGGTTTAGAGCAGTTAGAGATGGGGGCGGCACGCATTCATGTGGATGATAAACGTATTATTAACTGTCGAGCTGATTTAAATCAATTAGTGCCTTTTAAATATAAGTGGGCTTGGCAAAAATACTTGGATGCTTGTGCTAATCACTGGATGCCCAATGAAATTAATATGGCCGCAGATGTGGCATTATGGAAAGATCCGCATGGATTGACTGAAGATGAAAGATTAATAATCAAACGTAGCTTGGGATTTTTTTCTACGGCAGATTCATTAGTTGCAAATAATTTAGTACTTGCTGTTTATCGTCATATTACTAATCCAGAATGCCGGCAATACTTATTGCGACAAGCTTTTGAGGAGGCATTGCACACGCATGCCTATCAACATGTAATTGAAAGTTTAGGCATGGATGAGGCCGAGTTATTTAATATGTATCGTGAAGTACCTTCGGTAGCACGAAAAGCAGCATGGTCATTAAAATATACACAAAGTTTAGGCGATCAGAATTTTTGTACTGGAACGCCAGAGAATGACCGACGGTTATTGCGCGATTTAATTGCTTTCTATGTGGTTTTTGAAGGTATATTTTTCTATGTGGGTTTTGTACAGGTACTATCAATGGGTCGTCGCAATAAAATGACGGGGACAGCAGAGCAATTTCAATATATTTTACGTGATGAATCCATGCATTTAAATTATGGCATTGACATTATAAACCAAATTAAAATAGAAAATTCACAATTATGGACCGAGGACTTTCAACGTGAAGCTATTGCCATGATAAAAGAAGGTGTAGAACTAGAATATGCTTATGCAGTGGATACTATGCCACGCGGTATTTTGGGATTAAACGCAGAAATGTTTAAAGAGTATTTGCAATTTATAGCCAATCGTCGCTGTGCGCAAATTGGCTTGCCGCAGCAATACTCCGGGGCTAGTAATCCTTTTCCGTGGATGAGTGAGATCATGGATCTTAAGAAAGAGAAAAACTTCTTTGAAACTAGAGTAATCGAATATCAAACAGGTGGCGCGTTAAGTTGGGATGAGTAAGCTTCTTCCTGACATTTTCGCTACACTCCATGACAATACGGTTTCCCTCCGGTTTTTTCATAATAATTTTGATGATAGGCTTCAGCTGGCCAAAAAGTACTAACAGGCAATACTCGCGTAATAATATTCTGCCCTTGTTGCTTTAATTGATTGATGACAGTGGTAACAGTATTTTTTTGTACATCATCATAATAAAACACAGCGCTTAAGTATTGTTCCCCTCTATCTGGGCCTTGTCCGTCTGCTTGCGTGGGGTTGTGAATTTCGAAGAAATAGTGTAATACTTTTTCGTATGAGGTTTTATTAGGGTCATACACAACACGTACTGCTTCTATATGTCCAGTAGATCCTGAACAGACTTCATTGTAAGAAGGGTTATGTTTATGCCCACCTGTGTACCCTACTTCTGTTTTTACTACTCCGGGAAATTGTTTTAAAAAATATTCTACCCCCCAAAAACACCCGCCAGCGACAATAGCTTCTTCTGTATTGTTTATCTGTAAGTCGTCAACAAAATCTAAACTAGCTGAGTTTACACAATGACGTGTATTTTTTATGGTAAATCCCTCTCCAGTAAATACATGTCCCAAATGGGAATCGCAATATGTACATACGATTTCTGTGCGGTGTCCATCCGCATCGGGTTTTTTTGTGATGGAGTTGGTAATTACATCATCAAAGCTAGGCCAGCCACAACTAGAATGGAATTTCATTTTTGCACGAAATAAAGCATGTCCGCATTGTCGACACAAGTAAGTACCGGGTTGATCTTTGTTTTGGTATTCACCAGTAAAAGGATATTCCGTTGCTTTATCACACACAACCTGTAAAATAGTTGTAGCTAAGCTAGCCGTTTTTAACATATATTTTCTCCAGAAAAATAGCCTGTATGTATATAAATTATAGATTATTATCCTATATTCTCATTAGCATTATTGCATTGTATTTTATTTTTGCGCCGGCTATTCATGCTCTTTACTATGCAGAGGATGATTTTCGCTATACTTTTGGAGCGATGCAATCCTGCCGTAATGGGGATGGATTTGGTTTTATGTCTAATGCTGGTCGGCCATTACAGGCTTACATGAGTTGTCTTAATTTTAAATTCGCTTATACCTTAGAGCGCATGAGTGTAGTGCGTTTTACTGCTGTGACTTTGATGGGGATAGGTATGGGATTGCTAGCCGATTGGCTGTGTAGTCTAGGGTTTTCCTTAGGTAGCGCTTTTTTCACCGCTGGATTATTTTTCATGATACAGCGTTTATATGGAGATACCGTATTAACTGGTGCAACCTCATTACCTTTTGCAGTGTTATTTAGCATCATCGGTTATTGGTATGCTGACAAAAACCGTTGGTTATTGGCTGCGATATTTATTTTATGTGCCCTACTTACTTATCCTGCCATGACTTTTTTTTATGGATCATTACTTTTATTAAAAATAGCATTTTCCCCTTTATCTGCCTGGTATACCACACGGAAAACTTTACTAAAAGAACTCGGATTATTTATTGGCATATGTATCATTTACTTTATTTGGGCACATTTTAGTTCTAATCCCTCTCGTCTTCCTGAACAATATCGCATAGAGCCTAACATCAATTTACTTGAAATAGGGGCACGTTTATTACCCTTAATGAATTTTTTTGATGCGGGACCTTGGAAATGGCCGCTTACTCAGCCTCTATGGCAGGGGTGGATTGTTATTGTATTATTAATCGGCGGATTATTATCTGGAGCGATACATTTTATTTGTCAACATAATGATAAAGACAAACATGTATCAATAAATTGCTTAATACAAATCATTTTTATGTTTCTTATTATTTTTATTTTATGTAGCGGGTTTTATTTGATTATTCCAGGTCGAGAAAACATGGGATCGCGATTATTATTTGCTACTGTTGCCTCTGGTTTCCCAGTTATAGTGTGGTGTATTTACCAAATTAGCGCATTTTTTTCCTTGCCATTACGTTCGCGCATTATTCTCTTTGGTACGGGACTATTGTTTTTTACTGCGGCCTACAAAGCTAATCTAGTTACTACCATTGATGCGCTGAATTATGCACAATATATGGATAAGGTAAAAAACAGCCTAGAAAGTTATTTGCACACAGGTAATCGCTTCAAGCATATCCATTATATTGTTCCAGAGCCAGGTTATCCTTATAACAAGTTCTTTTTAACGCACGCTGTTTTGCAACGGGTCCCTAGTCTACAACATTATATGTTAGTATGGTGTTCATCTACTCAGGATCGTCATACGATTATACAATGTCTCCAGGCTATTTCTAAAGATAGTATTGCTGTGACTTATAGCCGACCTGCCGATGCTTTTGTAAAAACATCATCTATGCTAATTCTGCAGAACTATTCTACCTCAGCAGGGAAGCTGTTTGGTAATGATTGAATCGTTGCACTAGGGCCTGTCGTCAATTACTCTCTTTTTGCAGCTGAGAGAGTAATTGACGACAGGCTCTAGATCCGGCAATTGAAATCTACTACCGGATCTAGAGTGAAGAAGAGCGATCAGGACGGCTTTTAAGGTGCTGGAGACGTTTTATTACTTGTGACACTCATATCCATGGTTATAGGATTAACTTTTTCTGTAGCAAAAGCACTATGCAGTTGTAATGGTGAGCTATTGATTGCTATTGGTAAAGCTGCTAACCGGGCATCTACGTCTTTGGTTTGGCTGACTGTGTCATCTTCTTTGAAAAATGTATGGAAATACCCTCTGGCGCGCAGTAAGTACGTTCTTGCATTATCAAATAAATGTAACCCAGTATAAACCCGTCCTAACCAAACACAGACATCGCCTAATCGTTGCCCATCTGCTTTATTCACTATTCGACCTTCTAGTGATCCTAGTAGTAATTTTTCAGCGCTTCGTAGGTTTTTTTCAATAACTTGGGTTTCCACTGATTTGTCATTGATCATTTGCTCAGTTATTTCACATAGCACCATGCCACGATGAAATTGGTGCGATTGCCAATCGTGTGAGCGAGCTTGTTCTGTTTCAGAAACCTGCATCTCAGTAAAAATAGTTCGATATAGCTGTGTAGTCTGCTCAAATATTTTTAATCCTTCCGAAGGATCTTGTTTTGCTTGCAAGGCCGCACGAGTTAATGCTAACCCCCAGTAATTATACAATGCAGGTAATGCTCCTCTTAGCTCAGGGTGTTGTTCTGTGAATGCGACTCCTTGGTGAAATTCTTTTGCTGCCTCAGCAAATTTTTTTTCTTTCAAGTAAACCAGGCCAACATTGCGAAATAGATTGCTGCTTAGCCAGGGAGATGGATTTAATTTTCTTGCTTCAGCATAGTTTTTATAAGCTGCTTCGACTTGATTTAACTCGCGTTCTCGTGTAGCTAATGCATAATAAGCCGTAGCCATGGCTTCATTATCTTGTTGATCCACTGTTTTGCTATGTTCTCGGGTTAATAGCAGCGAAGCGTATTCTAGAACTTTTTCCCACCTTCCCACTTCAAGTAGAGTTAAGATAATATTTGCTAAGTCTGCGGTACGATGTTGTTCTGCTGGTTTTTCTTTTAGTGATGCGTCAGCTAAAATAATTTCTTCTTCAATTAAAGTTTGTAAGCGGAAGCGATTGGGGATTCTACGCGGATCTAATTGCCGGGTATTCATGTGTTAACTCCTTTTATTGAATTGCGGTGCAAAGATACATAAGACGATTATGCTGTGCAAGCGTTTTTTTATTCGCGTTCTTTGATAAAGAGTTTCCAGCAGGGGTTCCCAGCAGGAATTCTCGCTGAGTAAAGGATGGCAAGTAGATAGGTGGGTATAAAAACACAATGGCTCGTCGGCCTCCAGCCTCCTGCGCTTTATTTGTGCTTTTATACCCACCTATCTACTTGCCATCCTTTACTCAGCGAGAATTCCTGAGCTCCCAGTTACCCTGTTGCAACTTCGTAAGTTTAATGTTATTTTAATTTTTATCTATAACTCATTACACCTGTTTTTATCTTTATTATCTTTTCTCAAGTAACTTTAAGTAAATAGTGTCTTTATATTAAAAATTAATGATGGAGTGACTTGCATGCGATATTTACATGTTATCAAATCAATATGTATTACTATTACAAGTATTATACTGTTATGGATGGCTAACAGTGTTTTTGCGGATACATCGAAAGCAACCATTTACGATAGCAGTATTTCCTGGGAAGATGTGGTAAACAAATCAAACTTATTAAGCTCAGTACCTCAATATAATTCTGCAGATATCAAGCTTTTATTTGATGCTTATATCCATGCAAAAGATAGTTTATCCCCAGAGAAAGGCCGTGCGTGGCAATATAATGTGTATTTTATTCATGCTTTTTGGGGCCCAATAAATAATCCATTTATTAAATATCCAAGGCCGGCAAAAGTATTTATATTTTTGAATGAGCATACCGATGAGTTTTATATGGCACCAATTTTTAAAGATACCTCGGATAGTAATTATTATGTTTTTGATAAAAATGCCAAACAACCGTTGTTATTAAACGATTGGATAGCAAACTTAAGCGGTACACTAGGATTGCAGGCTGCCCTTCGATTTAATATATGCAATGGTTATGGAGATTTACCCACGGATTCTTGTATTGAAAAAAGCTACCAAAATGAGGCTGCTGATTTGCAGCATAATAATAGGAGTATTGTATTGGCTTCTATTCCCAATGCTTATAGGAGTCCTCAAAAAGACTGGAGAAGCTATCTTAGTAAAACAAAAACCCTATTAGGAGAGTCTATTTACGAGCAAAGTGTTGCATGGAATGATATTAGCTTAAGAAATAATCGATTAAATACGATTAGCACCTGGCCTAATTATACGACTATCCAGGATGGGTTCGAAAAAATCCGAGATTTACGTTATTTTTCTGATGAGAGTCAACAGGATTTTATGCGGCGTATTACGTGGCTTTATCCTGATGATGGCTGTTGGACACGGGCTGCTGCTATGGTTCAAGATTTTTTTGGGCCATTTAATAATGTAGTTAATAAGTTGGTGCGGCCTTCTAAAGTATTTGCTTTTGGAAATTTATGTGCAAACACACCGAACTCACCGCGGGGTAAAGTTTCTTGGTGGTATCATACGGCGCCTATTATAAGAGATGCAGAGACCAACCAAAGCTATGTATTGGACCCATCCGTTAATCCTTATCAACCTTTGCCTGTGGAAGACTGGATGTCGCGTATCGCAGCTAATGAAAATGCTTGTGCTCATAGCGATAGTGCTGTGAATAGCTTTAACGTTTGCAATGGCTATGCCACAGGTCCTTATGACAGTTGTCAAAATTCTGTGCGCACTAGCTATATAACAGAAACGTCTTCCGTGCTTGGCCAAGCAACTTACCGCCGCCATGAGCGTTATCGACAAACTGATTTAGGTCGCGATGCCAATCTGGTTTTAGGTGATATGCCGCCTTGGCGCAGATAAAACTCTTTAACAAAATTCTACAAATTAATTATAACTTATTGATTAATTTGTATTTTATACATGTGTTTCTTTGATCATAAATCCTTAACGCTCTGCGTGTAAAATTATTATCCTAGAAACGGCGGTTGGGCACGGACTTCTATGGAGTTTAATTCATAACATGAAATTTATTAAATCTCTCTATTTTTGGATATTAGTGGCTTTTTTTAGTGGCTGCATATTAGGTGTATTTAATCCCAAATTAGCCGCTTTAATGGAGCCATTAGGAACAAGCTTTATTAAGCTTATTAAACTATTCATAGGCCCTATTGTGTTTCTTACTGTAGCAACTGGCATTGCACAAACGGGTTCTTTAAAAAAACTGGGGAAAATTGGAATCAAAGCTTTCATTTATTTTGAGATCATTTCATCTATTGCTCTTTTAATTGGATGGGCTACTGCATCAATTATCAAGCCAGGATCGCTGATTCATGCAAACTTGAATCTGTTAGATAAGCAACCTGTAATACATTTTTTGGAAAGTGCGGATAAGCTTTCTTTTGTAGATTTTCTTCAAAATCTTATTCCAACTAGCATTATTGAACCTTTTGCCAAAGGTGATATGCTGCAAGTATTGCTAATTGCCATTCTTTTTGGGGTTTCATTACTTGCTATAGATGAAGATCGCTCAAAGAGCCTTATTGACGCGATGGATAAAATAACCCAATGTTTATTTCAAATAATTCGCATCATAATGTACACTGCCCCTCTCGGCGTATTCGGTGCAATGTCATTTACCATAGCTAAATTTGGCGGTAATTTTCTTGTACCTTTACTTGGATTAATTGGAGCATTTTATCTGACAGGATTCATATTTGTATTTGTGGTATTAGGAATAATTGCAACACTATCGGGTTTCTCAATAACACGCTTCCTCAAATATATATCACCTGAATTACTTCTTGTTTTAGGAACATCATCAAGTGAATCTGCTTTGCCACAGTTATTACGAAAATTAGAGAAACTAGGCTGTCAAAAGAAAACTATCGGTGTTATTGTTCCTATGGGATATTCGTTTAACTTAGATGGAACAAATATTTATATTACTTTAGCTGCATTATTCATTGCTCAAGCATTAGGAATTCAATTAACGGTAACTCAACAACTTGCTCTTTTTGCTGCAGCCATGTTATTGAGCAAAGGAGCGGCCGGAGTAACTGGTGCAGGTTTTGTTACACTTGCTGCTACACTATCTATCGTTCCATCAATTCCCGCTGTAGGCATAGTGTTAATTCTTGGGATAGACCGATTTATGAGTGAAGCGAGATCTCTCATAAATTATATTGGAAATGGGGTTGCTTCCTTAGTAATAAGCCGATGGGAAAAAGAAATTTCAGCGCAGAGCTTAAATCAAGCCTTAATAGGATCGAATAGAGGTAATGAAAAAATAGAGCCGTTGATCCAGCATGCGCGGACTTAAGCCCATTAATCCTTGGATAAATAACTGGATTGTAGATTTACGGTTATAATCGCTGGGAGAGCAACACTCATCAAGTATTCTTTTTTTAATTTGATAATTTCATTTTAAATACTAATATTTCAATTGTTTAGCGTATATATCTATAGTTATTTCTCCTATAATTACTGCCTCCGTTTAGTAACAGGTGTTTCGAGACAATTCGTGTTTTTTAACCATTTACCCACAGGCCTTTAATAACGTTTATTTTGATTCAATTCGAAATTCGTCGTTTTTCTGCTCCCTAACAAATCCTTAATGCACATACTGTACAATTGTTAGTCATATCGATAAAAGCAAACGAGAGGGCTAGCAAATGTCATTAGAACGCCAATCGCATGATACGTATGAGAGGGATTTGCTAGGCTGCGAGAGGGTTTTACTAACATCACCCACTAGCAGAATTCACGAGGGTCAAATATCACTTACCCATGGCTTTGCTCCCCACCAACCATTGATGGAAACTCTGCCGGCTCAATATCAACCATGGGAAGATTTAGCAGCACAATTACCTGAGTTACTCAGACAAAACAATGAGCGAGAAGCGATTGATAGGTTACCATTACTACAAGCAGATAACCCGGATGATTTACCTGATGAGTATTTATCACGAGCTCAAGCTATGTTAGGGAACATAGCACATGCTTATTATTTTAACCAACGTAAAGGCAACGATCAGGCTACAGATCCTTTACCGCTTAGTGTTCGAGTACCATGGGAACAAGTTACAAAAAGATTAGGAAGAACGCTACCTAGTTATACAGATGGAAAATTAAGAGCAGCACGCACTCATTATGATACGTTTTTATGTAATTGGAGGATTCGTCATCCACATTTACTGGATGGAGTGCATAATGGTGATATTACCATGGCTGACTTATCTATTCTTAATCCAGCGTTTAATAACAATGAAGAGCGGGTATTTAACTTAACGATTACTTTAATGGAGTTGCGTTTTGCTCCAGCATTACAATATATGATTGCAGCCATTAAAGCTGTGTCTGCAGAAGACGATGCCGCGCTGATTGCGGCACTTAAACATATTACTGCAGTTCTGGAATCTGTCACAGCCGCACTGGATTACATCACCCCAAACCAACATAGTAGAAATTATGTTGATCCCAGTGTATGGACAAAAACAGTTGCTAAATTTGATAGCCCTGTTCCTGGAGGTATGCCAGGTATATCAGGAAGTTTATTACCTTTATTTCATACTCTAGATACTTTTATCGAGAGACAAGATTATCAATCAACACTCGGGAAAGCCATGGCGCAAAAAGGTGATCTCCAGCCTCAACATATTCATGACTTCCTTGCTGCAATGCGAAGAGATTTAGCACAACATTCACTTAAAAAATATGTTCAGGCATCGAGGAATCCTTTATTACAGCAAGCTTATCAGAACTTCATAGGCGCATACTTGGGCAACCATGGATTAACGTTTGTGCATGCTACTAAAGTATATGGTTATATGAAAATCAACTTTAGGAATGGCCGTCTTGAAACTAATGGTGGTCATCAAGGAACTGCTACCGTAGAAACTGAACCACAAAGACAAATCTATGATGATTTTTATATTGCAGATGACGAGCGATTGCGTCGATATCTGCCACGGGCTCATTATGCAACAAAAGTGCATATGCGATTATTAGGTGATAGAGCGGCTGAAATTATTTTAGATGTTAGTCAAACAGCTATAGAATTTGCCCCTGGCGATCGTTGTGCTATTTTTCCGGAAAACACACCAGAAGAAATACGCGCCCTTGTTATAGACTATCCAGTGGATGGAAATGTAGAGGTTATATTGAATCCATTATGGAAACGTTTTTTTCTTTATGAGTTAGGCATGGACCTTGACTCAATAAAATTAAGCGAGTTATTAAAGTATATAGATATTCGTCATTTTAAACAACTTAGCCTATCTGCGATCGATATTAATCAAGTTCGCCCTTTAACACCACGTTTATATTCTGTTTCTCCCCTGTACGGGGTTGATGCTGGGGGAAGAGTGCGCTTAACTGTAGGTAAGCATTTTTACGTGGATAGGCTTACACAACATCAAGGCGTTGGCGTCGCGTCTAGCTATTTATTGCATATTGATATGGGTGCGCACGTTCGTATTGATAAAGTACCAGCACGTAATTTTCATTTGCCTGTTAACGCACAAATTCCGGTATTAATGTTTGCAGCCGGTACGGGTATTTCACCATTTCCAGGGTTTATTGAAGCACGAGCCATGCAGGCTAGCCATGGAGTCACTTGGTTACTCTTTAGCGCACCTACACACGATGCATTTTACTATAAAGAAGAATTAGCCTCTTCTGTAAGAGCCGGTGTACTGGATTTATCAATAATATTTTCTCGGGAAACATTAAATAGTGTAGAAATTGATAGGGAAACAGGAGAGGTTAAGTTTATTAAAAAATACCCTGGGCATCATGTTGATGAGTTAATTCGTGAAAGCGCACAAAAACTTAGACGGTTGATTGTGGAACAAGGGGCACATATTTATATCTGTGGTAATTCTGGATTTGCTGATGCGGTAAGAGCAGGCTTGCGGGAGATTATATTGTCCTGTGAATCTACAGATGGATTGAGCTGTGATTCTGCCTGTGAAAGTTATTTGGATAGGATGGCGGCTGATCATCGGTTACATTTAGATGTTTTTACGCCAACGAATGTTGAGCTAGAAAGACAAACACAACGCCGGTTATATCGATCTGATGTGGCCTATCACAATAAAGAAGATGATTGTTGGGTCATTATCAATGGCAGTGTGTATAATCTTTCTAGATTTATACATGTTCACCCAGGAGGAAGAAAAATCATTCATGTTAATGCAGGATTGGATGCATCCGGGGATTATAATCATATCCAACACGGTCGTAGTCAACAAATAGAAGCTCTTTTATTACAATATAAAGTTGGCGATTTATCTATGCCAGCTTTTACCCATCCATCTTTAGCATCGACGTACCACCATTTAATGGCGTTTTCTGATGCGCTTGTAGAGATGGAAAACACCTTGTCCAATAACACTACTTTTAATGAGGCAGATGCCCCCGTGTATTTGTGGCGTGAAGTTTATAGTGTGCTCATTGGTGGACGATTAGCAAACTATGATGAAACACTGGGTAGCGCTGGGTCATTCAAGTATGTATTTGGAGCTTTACTCGGCAATATATGTGAAACCGTTAAACTACCATATAAAGATCATCTTTTCCCTTTATTTAAACAACTCTTAGATAGTGCAGATCAATGCGGAATGTTAATCCGCGTAGGTTCAAGTGAAGCATCTTCTGCTGATCTATCTAGAATAAAAGTCGTTTTTCAAATGTTATTACAAAAAACCATAGAATTTATACAACAAGTAAAAACACAAGTACTTGCTGTTGCTCATTTAATGGAACAAAATCAAGATGATTTTAATGAACAAAAAATTTTAGAGTTAATTCATGGAATTGAAACTAGTATGCGGAGTTATTTAGCATTAGTTCAGCATATTCAACATGGGTTAACTGTGCAAAGTACGACAGCAAGTCACGGGTTATTTGCTGTTCCTCCTGCCAGTTGTCCATTTAGTCAAGCTATGTCTGCTGGATTACAATGCCCTGTGGGCGGTGCGCGTGAGGTGCAAGTAGCTGATTCTTCACGGTCGGCCACTTTATCTTCTTCTGCGCCCGCAGCCGCATCTTCCGTAGCTATGTCAACAGAAGGGTCAATGATGGCTCGTGTTTTTAGATTGTTTTGGAGTAGTGGACAACTAAGCGTAGCAGCTGCCTCATATACAAACTCAGCTGCCCCACATTAATATCCCGCCTTTATCAAGAATTGCTGGAGAAATATAGTGCTTATTGCTTATACACTACTATAGTTATTTAAAAAACCCCTGCTGTTCTAGATAGCGTAAATATATAAAAACCTGCTGAGTATAGTTATTTGGATATTCTATACCAAGAGTTTGTAATTGTTGCTGTGACCTGTGATTTTCAAAATTAAAATTGGGGCCAGTTTCACTTAATTCTGGATTATTTAAGTAAATATCACGCAGTGGATATAACGCATTATCCTGGCTCAATGGTCGTATATATTTCTCCATCCACTCTGATGGTGAAATAATTCTTAGCTGAAATCCATATTGATTAACTAACTTAAAGTAATCATACCAAGTTAATTTATATGGGTTTGCCATATTAAATACTTGCAACTCCACTATGGGTTGTAATGATAACGTTATAATAGCCCGGCTTAATATATCCACTGGTGTCATTTCCATTGCTGTTTGCCAGTGTGGTGCAACACCTAGCTGTATGCAACTTTTCAGCAATAACAGGGCATGATTAAATTCAAAGCTAGTTGCCCCACTCTGCGAATGACCGGTGATATTACCCGGTCTAAAAATAGTTATTCTTAAGCCTTTTTTAGCTGCTGTTTCTAAAATTCGTTCTGATACCCATTTCGTCAAAATATACCCAGAGTCAGATGGCGGTTTTTTGCCAGGCCCTGTTTCTAATGCACAGCCATGACGGTCAAATTGGCTGGCCGCTGACAACGTGGAAATATAATGGAATAATTTCTTTTTCCCGGTATCTGCTAACTTTAGCAACTCAATTGTGCTATTGACATTACTAGATTTTAACATGGGGTAATCATAAATGTGATTAACTAGTGCTCCATTATGATAAATGGCATCACAATACAATGCGAGAAACTCCCACTCATGACTACTCATGCTCAAATTAGGTTTACTTAGATCTCCTTTAATTATCTTAATACGTTTATGATCCAGTAAGTTATCCATGTTATATTTCAACAAGGCAGATTGCATTTTTTTCTTTACATCTTCTCCTTTACTGCAGCGAATAAGACAATGAATAGTGGCAGAGGTTTGGTGAAGTAACTCTTGTAATAGATACACGCCTAAAAATCCATTTGCACCAGTTAATAGGATGTGTTGCAAATTAATTTTATCAGGGTACGTTACTGATTTTTTAATAATACGTATTTTTGCATCTTGTATAGCCATGGCTATGGCATCTGTAGATTTATCTTTTTCTTTTCCGGCGATTAATTCAGCCAATCCCTCTATAGTTGGGTGCTGGAAGAATTGCGTAAGGTTAATAGTAATATTTAATTCTGATTTGATATGGGATAGCATGCGTATCGACAGTAATGAATTACCGCCTAGGCTAAAAAAGTTATCGCGCGCACCTATTTTTTCGTAATTAAATAATTTTCTCCATATTTTCTCTATGCCTTCTTCTGTATCATTACGAGGTGCGATGTAATTACTTTGCGAAACAATAATAGATTCGCTAGGGATAGGTAGAGATTTCTTATCAATCTTACCATTTGGAGATAATGGCATGACATCAATCTTCATGAAAATACTGGGTACCATATAATCAGGAAGTTTGCTTTGTAAGTATTTGCGCAGAGTATCAACATCAACTGAGATTTTTTCTGTATAATAGGCAACCAACTGTTTGCTAATGTCATTGCCGAATGTGGTCACGGCTGCTTGCGCAATGGCTGGATATTGATTTAACAATTCCTCTATTTCTCCAGGTTCTACACGAAATCCACGGATCTGTACTTGAAAATCTGTGCGACCTATATATTCTAGCTCATGATTACTACCCCAACGTACGATATCACCGGTTTTATAGATACGCTCCGCAGGGTCGTCGCTGAATGGGTTTACAATGAAGCGTTCCACAGTTAAATTTTGGCGGTGCCAATAACCACGAGCTAAGCCTATCCCACCTATATATAATTCACCGAATACGCCTACTGGAACAGGATTTAAATGTTTATCTAGTACATATAATTTCGTATTTTTTAGCCTGTTGCCAATACGATTAGCTGGGTCTTTAGGATATAATCTTGCATAAGTTGCAGCCACCGATGCCTCTGTGGGACCATACATATTAAAAAATCCTCGATTTTGTGACCAAAAATCCACAGTTTCTTGATCACAAATGTCGCCACCGAACGCCAATACTCGCAGCGCAGGGAGTTTTTGTTTTGGTAAGATTCTTAATAAGGCAGGAGGTAATACAGCTATATGGATATGGTGATTATCTAAATAATTAATTAGTGCCTCCGGAGAGACTCTTATTTCCTCTGCAACAATATGTAAAGCGGCGCCATGCAGCAACGCCTGAAAAATCTCAAGAACAGCCGCATCAAAATTAATAGAAGCGAATTGCAATGCTTTACTTTTCTCATTTATTTGAAATGCCTCTTGGCATGCATAGGCTAAGTTTGGGATACCTTTATGTTCTACTGCTACACCCTTGGGTTTTCCGGTAGAGCCCGAGGTGTAAATTAAGTAAGCTAGGTCTGTAGGTTTGTTGTTCAGAGGTAGATTATCAACTGCTTCAGTTTCAATAGCCTTCTTTTCTTTATCAAAACAAATAATGTGATAATTATCATTTTGTAGAAACGCATGCTGAGCTAACAAGCACTGCTTAGTAATAATAACTTGCGTATTAGAGTCTGCCAACATGTAAGATAAGCGCTCTTTAGGATAGCGTGGATCCAAAGGCAAATAAGCTGCTCCTGTTTTTAGGATAGCCAATATGCCAATTATCATTTCCATTCCTCTATCAACACATAAACCAATAAAAGTATCTGGTAGTAATGATCTCTTGTTAGAGAGTTCGTAGTACTTGAAAATATAGCGAGCTAATTGGTTAGCCTTTATATTTAATTGTTGATATGTTAATTGTTGGTCTTGATAAACAAGGGCGACATTATCCGGGATATTTTTAACTTGTTGTTCAAATATAGAATATATAACTTTATTAGAAAGTGATGAAGCATCTTTATTGTTATCGTATACTAATGCCGTATATTCATCGGGAGATAATAAAGAAATACTGTTTATAGTACGTTGCGGGTTATCTGTAACAGAACGTAATATATTTATGAAATATTGTGTGTAGCGTGCAACGGTATCTTGTAAAAATAAATCCGTATTAAACTCAAAATAGCCAGTTGCGGTATTCTCAGCAGAGTTATCGTAAAGCACTAACGTTATATCAAATTTTGCTGTACGTGTGTGTTCTTCTGTAATGGAATAAGTAATATCGGTATCAGGCCAATGATTACTGAGTTTAAATCCACTCTGCAAAACAAACATGGTTTGAAAAATCGGGTTGCGACTAGTATCTCTACCTTCTTGTATTTGGCTAACGATACTATCAAAGGGTAAATCTTGATTATCTTGGGTTAACAGGACATCTTCATTGACCACTTTAATAAAGTCTTCAAATAATAGCTCCTCAGATAACTTTATACGATAAGTCACTACATTAGCGCAAAGACCAATCAGGTTTTCTAATTCTTGTTGGGTACGGTTGGCAATCGGTGAAGCAACCAGTAAATCCTGCTGGTGAGTAATGTGATATAAAAAAATATAGTAAGTAGATAAAAATAAAGAGAATAAACTACACTTATTTGTTGCAGCAATTTTTTTGGCAGCAGCTACGATATTCTCAGGTATGGAAAAGCGAATACAGTCACCTTTGAAATCCATAATAGCAGGTCGTTTTAAGTCAGTAGGTAATTCTAAAATAGGTAATGGCTTGAATAATTTCTTTTGCCAGTAAGCCAGTTGATGATTAAAAACACCGCTATCAAGCCATTGCTTTTGACTGTGTGCGTAATCTAAAAAATCGTATGGTTTAGTAGAATGTTTTTCTGGAGACCGCGTCGCATTATGGTGATTATGGTATGCCTCTTCTAATTCTCTCATGAAAACATCTAATGAGCCACCATCGAATAAGATATGATGGATATTAAAGATTAACGTCACATTGTTGTTATGTGAAAGTAATTTACATTGCCATAATGGTGGAGAGTCTAGGTTGAATACAACATTTTTTTCTTTATCAATATGCTTTTGTATTTCGTTCTGACTTTTACAATGGATAATAGGAATATTATAAGTTAACTTTTTTGCTATTTTTATATAAATATCTCCGTTTTCTTCAACAAAGAAAACATGGAAACTATGATGGCGGGAAAGTACACGCAATAATGCGTTTTTTAGCGAGATAACATCCATATTACCTGTGAATAAAATAGAAAATAAGATATTATAGGTTGCACTAGTAGGATGAGTGCTAAAAAAATACCATAATCTTTTTTGAGAATGGGCAGGATAATAAAGCTCTTGCTGTGGTGCTTTTTGTAATATTAAAGGATTAGTTAATGCTTGAGATTCTTTAACTAGCTTGGCCATTTGTCGTAGCTGGCTATGTTGAAAAATATCTTTAATGGTTACATCAACATGTAAAATGTTTTTTATTCTGGATAACAATTGAGTGGCTAATAATGAATGACCTCCTAGTTCAAAAAAATCTGAATTTGCTGTTACTAAATCAACGGGCAATTTAAATAATGCAGTCCAGATTTCTTTTAATTTTTGTTCTTCTGGTGTACTTATGTTGCCTGATGATGCTCGTGGAAAAGGATCTGGTAATAGAGATTGATTGATTTTCCCGTTGACGGAAATTGGTATAGCATCAAGTTCAACGAAATAGCCTGGCATCATATAGTCAGGTAACTGTTTTTGTAAGTGTTCGCGCAACGTGCGCACGGCAAGCGAGCCATATTTTTTTAATACATAGTAGACTGCAATCACTTTTTCCATGCCGGATTTTTGCCACACCTTGGTGGTGACTTGCTTAACGCCAGGTAATTGCTGTAATACGTATTCAATATCACTTAATTGAATACGGAACCCTCTGATTTTAACTTCAAAATCTGCACGACCGATATATTCAATCTTACCATCAGCGTGATAACGCACTAAATCACCCGTTTTATATATCCGACCTTCAGTAAATGGATTAGCAATAAATCGCTCCGCAGTCATTGCAGCACGATTCACATAACCCCTGCCTACTCCGATACCACCAATATAAAGCTCGCCAATCATCCCAATTGGTATTGGCTGCAAGTGTTTGTCTAATATATAGGCATAATAATTTGGTAATGGTTTGCCCAAGCGATTACTCATATCGCCAGGCTGTAATAATCCGTAGGTTGAATATACAGTACATTCAGTTGGCCCATAACCATTAATAAAGCGTCGACCTAATGACCAGTAATCTATGGTTTCTTGATCGCATACATCGCCAGCAAACGCTAAGGTTTCTAATGCTGGCAAGGTAACACGCGGTAAAATTTTCAATAAAGCCGGTGGAAAGACCGCAGTGGTTATGGTGTTATCACGTAAAAAATCAATTAATTTATCAGTAGATTGACGTAGCTCTTCTGGCACCACATAAATAGTCGCACCATGCGCCAAGGTGGAGAATACTTCGGGTATCACCGCATCAAAATTCATCGATGAAAATTGTAAAACATGTTTTTCTGGTGCGAGATGAAAGTATTTAGCAAATGCATAAATTAAATTAGGAAGATTGCGATGTTCAATCATTACTCCTTTCGGTGTACCAGTAGAGCCTGACGTGTAAATAACATAAGCCAAGTTATCAGGAGTGATATCAGTAGCAAGATTATTTTTTGGTTCTTTACTAAGCTGCTTTTTTGCTTTATCTAGACAAATGATATAACGTTGATCTTGAGCGATGAAAGATAACTTCTTGACTAATTCATGCGTGCTAATTAGCACGCTTATTTGTGTATCCTGTAATATATAGCGTAATCTATCCTCTGGATAGCTAGGATCTAATGGTACATAAGCAGCCCCTGCTTTTAAAATGGCAACCATACTAATTACCATTTCTAGGCTGCGTGGCAAACAAATTCCCACTAGTTTGTCACGCTGCGTTGTATCTTGAATGCGCTTTTTAATAACGTGAGCAAGTTGATTAGCTTGTACATTTAATTCTTGATAGGTTAATTTTTTTTGCTGATAGACAATAGCAATAGCCTGAGGGGCTAGCTCTACCTGTTTTTCAAGTAAGCGATGAATAAGACCTTGTGGATAATCTTCCTCAGTATTGTTCCAGTCAAAAATGAGGGTCTTATATTCTTCACTGGGTAACATATTCTGTTTGGCAACAGGATGATTAGGAAAACATAGGCATTTCGTTAATAGCGTTTTGTAATGACACAACAGATTTTTTACGGCAACACTATCAATAGTTTCATCGAAATCAGCAATCAAGGACAGGTTACTTCCTGTATCGTGGTAGTATAAGGCTAATGCTTCTGGGACGAATTTCCTCATAAACTTAGGTATGAGTTTTACTGTGACTGTACCTAAGCGTAGTTGCGCATAGGGAAGATAGTTTTCATCAAACGAAGTATTAGAAAAGACGCCGGAAAAACGTGCATCATACTTATTACGTATTGCTCGAACAATGTCATTGACTTGAATATCTTTGTAGTAATTGTCATAGGTTAATTGCGCTTTAGTTAATTTGATTAAATCATGGAAGCTACTATTTTCATGAATTAACACACGCAATGGCAAACGATTCTCTAAACAACCGAATACTTTTTTTTCTGAATAAGTGACAGCGCAGGAACGGTTAACAATAATATCGTTACTGCCCGTGTATTTGTATAATAAAGCTTGGTAAGCGGCAAGTAACACCGTTGAAAAATGTATATCATGGGATGATGAGAATTGCATAACTTGGTCACGTAAATCTTGTTCTAGAAATACTTCAAAAAATGGACTATCTCCTAACCCTAAATGGGGAAAATAGCCTTTTCTCGGCAGATCTAAATAGAATTGACTGGTTTTTAATGTGTTAATCCAGTGTGTTAGCCCTGCATGATGTTTATCCGAAATGTGAAACTCTTTTTCTAACTCAATGATAAGATTAAATTTATCAAAGCCAGCGCTAGCTATTTGATTAGTGTGCTGCGTTAAGTTGTTATAGTGTCGAGATATTTCTTCGACTAAATACTTTAAAGAATAACGGTCTACCACAATGGGATGAAGTAATATGCTAAAGTAAAAATGCTCAGAGCTGGTTTTAATAAGATGAAAGTAAAATAATGGGCCTGTATTTAGATTAAACCGTATCGCTGCAATATTTTTTAATAACCAAAAAACATCGGTTTCAGTACCTGGTTGAGCTAGATCCACAAACTCAATGTTACCACGGACGCTGGGATTAATGATGCGCTCTAAATGACTCCCAGAGGCGTAGATAGTTGACTTTAAAACCTCTGTTTCATCCACAAAAAGCTCGATTGCTCTATTTATAGCCCATACATCTACATTGCCCGTTAATTCAAACACCATCACAATGTTGGGGGTTGCCTGCTCAGATGCCTTGGAATTAAACCAGATACGTTTTTGAGTTTTTGTTAAACTATAAGATGCATGATTCACGGCTGTATACTCTATTTGCGTTATGGTGCACAATCACCCTATTTTAAAATATTAGCCTGTAAATTATACAGTACTGCGTGGAAAAATGATTAATTTACAATCATTTTTCTTATGTAATACTGATGTTAATTATATACTACTAAAGAAGTTTTCAGTGGCGACTATCCTAGAAACTAGGATTATGTAGGGTATCTATATGGTTGAAAATATACTGATTAGTATTGCATTATTGCAAGCCATTATATTAATTGTTTTATTGTACCAGCAATATAAGAAAAACGCCGTATTGACTAACCAAACTCTATCACAACAATTGCAGCAACAACAGGCAGAGCAAGTTGGCCAACGGCTAGAAAATCGCCTATATGAATTAGAAAAGTCGCAACATGAATCTACACAGCAATTTAAGGAGAATTTATTAACCCATGCTTCCGCTTTGCAACAGGTGATCACAGAGAAAGTTCATACGTCACGCCTTGAGCAAACACAACAATTAGCTAAATTAACCGACCAATTACAGCAAGCTTTTTCTGAGCATCGTTCGCGATTTGATGAGCGCCAATTAGAGTCATTAAAAATATTGCATGATACCTTACAACAAGGGGGGCAAGACACGCGCAAACATCTCAAAGAATCGTTAACTGATTATGCAAATGAATTAGGTAAACGTGTAGAGCAATTAACTAATACGACGGATGCGCGCTTAAAGGAAATTAATCAACAAGTGGAAAAACGTTTAGCTGAAGGCTTTGAGAAAACCAATGAGACATTTAGTGATATTATAAAACGTTTAGCATTAATTGACGCGGCGCAGAAAAAAATCACTGAATTATCCAATAATGTAATGAGTTTACAAGAAATACTGAATGACAAACGCTCTCGAGGTGCCTTTGGTGAAGTGCAGCTATCCGCACTTATTCGTAATGTACTACCCGAACCCCATTTTGCTTTTCAGCATACATTAAGTAATGGTAAGCGTGCAGACTGTGTATTGTTTCTACCTGAGCCGACAGGAAATATCGCGATTGACGCAAAATTCCCTTTGGAAAATTTTCGCTTATTGATGGATGCGTCTCTTTCTGAAAGTGAGCGTAAAAAAGTGGAGCAACAATTCAAGCAGGATATGCGCATTCATATCCAACACATTGCAGAGAAATATATTCTTCCTGGAGAAACGGCGGAGGGTGCCATCATGTTTATTCCTGCTGAGGCCGTATTTGCAGAAATCCATGCTCGTCACCCCGACGTAGTAGAGGCAGCGCATCGAGCCAAGGTATGGATGGCTTCCCCTACAACGATGATGGCAATACTGACTACAGCTCGAGCAGTATTAAAAGATGCGGATACACGTAAACAATTACATATTATACAGAAACACTTGCGTTCTCTCGCATTGGATTTTGAGCGGTTTCAAAAGCGCATGGATACCTTAGCTAAGCATATTGCTAAGGCGCATACCGACGTGGATCAAGTGCATACATCGGCTAAGAAGATATCACGGCGTTTTGGTTTGATTGAAAAAGTGGAATTAGAGGATGACATAGCTGAATTGGATAATGCTGTTGATGCTACTTTATTAGATCAAACAGTGGATGAACATGGAGAAGAGCTTAAGTCATCTTGAGCAAAAACATCATGCTTACCCGTATGTAAAGTATTATTCTGGTTGGCACACTTCATGCACAGGTAAGCATGTAAAACAAGCTATTCTCATATCGCTAATTATGGTTTTCTTTCATAGCGTGGACTGCGAGGGTCATTTTCTGGTTTTTTCCACCCAGGGAGCGCATCATCCCTCCGCACTGGCCGCCATTGGGTTGGAGAACTCCTCCCTCCAGAGGAGGGAGGAGTCTGCTCGGTCTTGCTAGGGGATTGTTGGGGTTGTTTTCTAGGCATAATAATATCTCCTCGAGAATGATTATTATATTATAGCAAATACTATAACTATTTGATTTTATTTGTTATCTATTCTTGGCGGCTCAACTTATTAATCCTGCGCAAAGCACGAGATTCGGAACAATTGAGTATCAGCAAGAATTCGGCGCATAAGAGTGATCTCGCCCCGAATTGATAGACACAGTTATACGACCTTCTTGCTTTGATTCTCAAACACCAC